>OWIY01000145.1_pt1 | contig 22124 bp, 23 predicted proteins | sample 1732841 | NCBI WGS metagenome assembly OWIY01 (sample SAMN05065760, study PRJEB22554) | human gut metagenome | biome: ENVO:2100002; feature: ENVO:00000062; material: ENVO:00002003 | host: Homo sapiens | place: USA | reverse complement strand
TGAGCGCTAGTCTCGTGGGCTCGGAGATGTGTATAAGAGACAGGCGCCACCTGCGACGGCATGATGTACCGAAATAAAACAGTGGCGGTACTGGGTGGAGGGAACAGCGCTGTGGCGGACGCACTCTACCTGTCCAAGCTGTGCAGAGAGGTCTATCTGATTCATCGCCGGGATACCCTGCGGGCCTCGAAGGTGTACATGGACGCGTTGAAGGACAGCGGTATCCAGATCCTGTGGAACAGCCGGGCAGTGGAGCTCCTGCGGGATAAGCGGGTGAGCGGCCTGATACTGGAGGATGTGAGGACCGGGGCACGGCGGGAGCTGGCCTGTGAGGGCATCTTTGTGGCCATTGGCCGGGTCCCGGATACAGAGCTCTTCCGGGGGCAGGTGGAACTGGACGAGCAGGGGTATATCAAGGCTGACGAGACGACCCGCACCGGGCTGCCGGGGGTCTTCGCCGTGGGGGATGTGCGGACCAAGCCCCTGCGGCAGATCGTGACCGCCACGGCGGACGGGGCGACGGCCTCCCATTTTATCGAACAATACCTCATGGAAGAAAACAGATAAAAAGCAGGCAGGAGCCCCCACGGTTTCCCGTGGGGGCTCCTGCCCTTATCCTTTCCCAATAGGAGGGGGTGTCACATAGAGGACAGCAGCCCCTCCAGCTCCTCCTTTGAGAAGTGGTAGACCTTGTCGCAGAACTGACAGGACAGGTCGGCCTGTCCCTGCTCCGCGATGAGGGAGGAGAGCTCCTCACGTCCCATGCTGATCAGCGCTCGGGACACCCGCTCCCGGCTGCAGCTGCACCGGTACTCCACCGGGTGGGTCTCCAGGACCTCCAGCTGAAAGTCAGAGAGCACCTCTTCCAGCAGGCCCTGGGCGTCCAGCCCGCGGGAGAGGGCGTGGCTCACAGAGCCCACCCGGCGAACGCCGGCCTCGATCTTGTCGATCAGGCCCTCCTCTGCGCCGGGCAGCAGCTGGATCAGATAGCCGCCGGCGGCCAGGACGCTCTGGTCCCGGTCCACCAGAACTCCCAGGGCGCAGGCGGTGGGGATCTGCTCGCTTTCCACAAAGTACATGGCGATGTCGTCGGCGATCTCCCCGGAGAACAGGCCGATAGAGCCGATATAGGGTTCCTTCAGTCCCAGGTCCTTGATGACGGTGAGACTGCCGTCGGTGCCCACGGCGGCCCCCACATCCAGCTTACCGGGGACCTTCTCCATCAGCTCTACATGGGGATCCTGCACATAGCCCCGCACGTTCCCGCCGCAGTCGGAGACAGCCAGAATGGTGCCCAGGGGCCCGCCGCCCTTGATCTGGAGGGTGAGGGCGCCGTTGTCCTCTTTCAGCATATCCCCCATCATGGAGGCGGCCAGCAGGGTGCGGCCCAGGGCGGCGGTGGCCACGGGGAGCAGGGTGTGGATGGTGCGGGCACGCTCCACCAGGTCCCGGCCGGTGATGGCGACAGCTTTGACCGAGCCGTCGGCGGTGATGGCGCGGATGATATGGTCGGACATGATCAGACTTCCTTTCGTGCGGTGAAGAAGATGCGGTCCTCCCCAGGCTTGGGGGGACGGTGCTTCAGATTTCCATATTGCTTGATCTGGGTGAACCCGGCGTCGCGGAGATAGCTGGTCAGCTCCTCCGGCGTGTAGGCCCGCTCCTCGTGGAGCTCCTCTCCCCGCTCCCACAGGCCGCTCTCCTCCTCCAGGCGGAAGATATCCATGAAGTAGGAGCAGACCCGGCGGCGGCGGGAATACTCTGCCCGCCAGACGCAGTAGGCGTCCTCTGTCTCGTCCAGAAAGACCTGGCCATCCAGGCCCTCCAGCTTGGCGGGGGTGTTGACGTCAAAGAGGAACAGCCCGCCGGGCATGAGGAACAGGTGGACCCGCTGAAAGGCCCTCCGCAGCTTTTTCGGGTCGGTGACATAGTTGATGCTGTCCAGACAGCACACGCAGGCGTCGATGGTGCCATACAGGTCCAGCTGATCCATGCTCTGGCACAGAAAAATGGGGGCGATCCCCTCCGCATCCCGGTTCTTTTCTGCGGCCTGGGCCAGCATGTCGGGGGAGAGGTCCACCCCGATCATCTCATATCCCCGCAGGGACAGCTCGCGGGTGAGGGAGCCGGTGCCGCAGGCCAGATCCAGCACAGTGGAGCCGGGCAGGCCCGCCCGTTCAAAGTGGCGCTGGATGTATTCGGCCCAGGCGGCGTAGTCCACATCGGTGGTGAACTCATCGTAGCAGCCGGCCAGAAATCCATAGCTGTTCATTCCTGACGCTCCTTCAGACGGGGGATGACGGCCTGATAGCCATCGGCGCCGTAGTGAAGACAGCGGTTGACGCGGCTGATGGTGGCGCTGGAGGCGCCGGTGCGCTCCAGGATGTCACTGTATATCAGCCCCTGGTCCAGCAGCATGGCTACCTCCATCCGCTGCTCCATAGCTTTCAGCTCGGACACGGTGCACAGATCCTGAAAAAAGCGGCGGCACTCATCCACGTCCTGTAAAGACACGATGGCTCGGTACAGAGTGTCACTGGATTCCTTCTCTAAAAATTTAGACATATTGGGTGCTCCTTCTCCAGAGAAAATCTTGCCTCCCGGCGGCCCAACAAGGTCCCGCCGCGCTCTTTTATATTTTAACAGGCTAATCTATGAAAGTAAACGGGGAGTGAAGAAAAAAATCAAAAACCGGCCGCTCAAATGCGGCCTGCGGAGGTTTTGACATGAGCGAACGGGAATATAAAGCGCTGCGCAGTGTACCGGCTTCCACCTGGATGGAGGGCTTTTGTGTGACCAAGCAGATGGAAAAAGCCTGCATGTGCCTCATGAGCGGCGAAGTGTCGGTGACCGCCCAAAGTCAAGCCGTCAGCCGAGCGCATAGGTTCCCTCTGTCAGTGGCAAGCTGTCAGCACGGCAAGCGGGACAGTATCGGAACGCCCACAGAGGTATTTGCCGCTGTGGGCGTTGCTTTACCCGTAAAATAGCCATATAGAACCATCAAGGAGGAGTACCATGAGCGAACACAGACCAGCATTGGAACACATCCAGGCGTATGCGGACCATCTTCGGCTGGAAGAAAAAAGCGCCGCCACTGTAGAGAAATATCTGCGGGACGTCCGGGCCTTCGCCTGCTGGCTGGAGGGGCGGGAGATCACCAAGGAGCGGACGGCGGCGTGGAAGACCCATTTGGTGGAGCGGGGCTACGCCCCCGCCAGCGTCAATGCCATGCTCTCCGCCCTGAACAGTCTGCTGGACTTTCTGGGCTTCGGGGACTGCCGGGTGAAGTTTTTCAAGGTCCAGCGGCGAATGTTCCGGGATGACAGCCGGGACCTGACCCGGTCCGACTACAACGCCCTCACCGCTGCGGCAAAGGCGCAGAACAAAACGCGGCTGGCACTGCTGATGGAGGCCATCTGCGCCACCGGCATCCGGGTCAGCGAGGTGCAGTATATTACCGTGGAGGCGGCCAGAGCGGGCCGGGCGGAGGTCGCCCTGAAAGGCAAGATCCGCACCATCCTCATCCCCAGCAAGCTGTGCCGCAAGCTGCTGAAATACGCCAAACAGCAAAAAACCGCTTCCGGCGAGATCTTTCTCACCAGAAACGGGACGCCCCTCAGCCGCCGTCAGATCTGGGCGGAGATGAAGGGGCTGTGCAAGACGGCGGGGGTCGCGGCCAGCAAGGTCTTTCCACACAACCTTCGCCATCTGTTCGCCGCGGCCTTTTACCGGGCCAGCCGTGACATCGTGAAGCTGGCGGATGTGCTGGGCCATTCCAGCCTCGAGACCACCCGCATCTACCTCCTGACCTCCGGGGCGGAACACCAGCGGCAGCTGGACCGACTGGGACTTGTATCGTAAAGTCGAAATTCTCATTCCGTCTCATTTGCTGTAAATATAAAACTGCCAGAATTACATATTCCATGTAAATATTACCACTTTCTTTTCAAAAGAGCAAGAGCAGGACCTGCTTTTGGGCACAAAAATATGAGCCGCAAAATGGAATGTTTTTGCGGCTTTCCTTGCTACGGCTTTTTACCTGTTTTTAGAACAGCAAAAGACGCTTTTCATTCGCTCTATCTCTCTTTGTATGGCCTATACAGCAAATGATGGGACAGAATGAGAATTCTGAAAAGGTTGGAGGCGATAAATATTGCGAATGACTCTCTACGACTACTGCGCGGAGCGGGATGAGCTGGTCCTGCTGACCCAGTGGGCACCGGTCAAAAACAGGACGCTGACGCCAAGAGAGGGGTCCTATGGCAGGAGACAGAAGAACTGGCGTACTTACTGGCCCGAGAGGTGGCCGCCCAGTGGTGCGTCCCCCGACCTAACCTCGGAGCACGTGACAGCGGGAAGCCGCCGGATGGCTTGGCGGGAGTGTCCCAACGGTCATATCTGGAAGGCCGCCATTTATTCCAGGGCGGGGCCGCAGAAGTGCGGCTGTTCCCGTCTGCGCCGGGAAAGTCAGCCCCAAACGGCTGGAACGCTGTCGGTGGGCGCTGGAAGAATGGGAATAAAATGGGGCCGGTCAGCTCTAATTCCCGATCTGGAAAATCGTAACAGGAGGAACGAGAAATGAAAAAACGGATATTGTCAAGTTTCTTATCGCTGGTACTGGTATTATCGCTGATGCCTGTGAGCGCGCTGGCGGCGGAGGGACCGCAGAATGTGGCTCCTGCCGTGGTCACAGAGGAGCCTGGAGAGGTCCACGGTGAGCCTCCGGTGGAGGAGGCGGCCGGGCCGGAAGAGCCGGCCTGCATCTGCGAGTCCCTTTGTACCGGGGAGACCGTGAACACGGACTGCCCCATCTGCACGGCGGACTATACCGCCTGTACCTATGAGGCTCCTGCTGATGAGCAGCAGGAGCCGGCGGGTGAACAGGGAGAACCTGTCGGCCCCACGGCGGAGGAACAGCTTACGGCGCTGATCGCGGCTCTGCCTGACCCGGCTGATATTGATCCGGAGGACGAGGAGCAGGTGGAGAGGATCAGCGACCAAATCTCCGAGATCTACGCCTATGCCGAGGAACACGGCCTTGATGTGGAGAACGATGAAACCATCAATGCCGTGATCGGGCTTCTCTATCCTGCGGATAATATAGCGAATAACGGAATATGGGACGATGAGACAACACTGTCTGAAAATCTCGTTGTTAACCAAGGTGAGACCTTGACTATCGGTGCAAAAGTGACCATCTCTGGTAATGTAACCATCTCTGGCGGCGGCACCATCAAGCGCGATCAAAGCTATCAGGGAGAACTGATTTCTGTGCCGGCTGGAGCAGAACTGACCTTAAAGGATATTACTATTGACGGTGGCGCAACGTGGACTGGTGAAACTGCTGGTGGGCTGGCCGCGGCTGAGGCTGCAATTCGGATTGAGGGCGGTCAGGTAACGCTGGATAATGGTGCAGTAGTCCAAAACAACAACCATACCAGCACTCAGGACAATGCTTACGATCATACGACCTATGAAGAGAGTGGACAAACCTATGACCTTCCTCGATACTATAACATGGGTGGAGGTATCGCCGTCTATGGCGGCACACTGACAATGAACGAGGGTTCCTCTGTAAAAAATAATGCTGTAACAAATACAAATTACTCCAAAGTCACAAGCGGAACAAATCGCACGGGCAACAGCGATTCCTTGGGGGGCGGTGTTGCTGTTTATGAAAATGGCACATTCATTATGAACGGAGGAGAGATTTCTCAAAATGTTGCCGCTGTGAGTGGCGGTGAAGGCCGCGCCTTTGGCGGCGGTGTAGGTCTGATGACTCGCGGTGCAAATGCCCAGGTATCTGATACTCCGGATGATTATTATATTGGATTTTACATGTATGGCGGCACCATCTGCGATAACGGAGCAGCAAATGGCGGAGGTGGCATTTATGGCGGGGTTGATCAGGGAGACGATGAATCCCAAAGACATACTCATCTCGATATGACCGTTGCATCTGCTGTCTGTGAAAATACCTCATCTGCAGGTGGCGGTGGTATTCAAGTGGGCTCTGGTGACTTGAAGATCGAAGATGGGGCTGATATTTCGTCCAACACCGCAGTCAGCGGCGGTGGAATTCAGGTTGGCTCAGCCAGCCACTTTACAATGAGTGGTGGTTCTGTGTCCTATAATGAAGCTGTCATTGGTGAAAAAAACCTCCTTGGCGGTGGCATTTACTTTAGTAACGGTTCGAACAATCAGCTTAGCATCACCGGCGGAGAGATCAAGAACAACTGCTCAAAGGACTCTGGCGGCGGCATCCAGATCACAACAGGTCTTACCGTGTCTATTGCCAACTGTACCATTCAAGGAAATTCCTGTGGGGCCCAAGGAAGCGGTACCGTTGCAAACGGCGGCGGTATTCAAGCAAATCCGGGTGTTGTTCTGAACCTGTTGGACTGCGTTATTACTGACAATAAATCGATAACCGGTCATGGTGGAGGAGTACATATAAGCGGTCCCAATAAAAATGCGGGTGGAACTGCAACGATTTCAGGGACAACTACCATTCAGGATAATCAATCTTCTTTGGCTGGGGCCAATATGTATGTTGCGACTGTCACATCAACGACGGATTTGAGTAATTTGTCCCAATCATCGCAAATCGGTTTGACCTGGAATGTAAATGACGTGGATGTGAACAATGGTACTGTGGTTGCTTCTGGTGTAACCGAAGATAATTACTCATGCATTAAATACGAACCTGCTGAAAATGCGGATTATGTGTTGCGAAGGGCAGGAAACACTGCGGTTTTACATAAAGCTCTGAGCCTAACCCTGAGGTCTATTTCTCCAGATACAAACCAGCCTATCAACGACATACGCTATACGGTTCTTGGACTTGTCGGAGAAACTGTTGATTTTACAGAAGTCTGCGGTTTTGAACTGACAGGCTATCACATTGACCGCTGGGCAACGAACTATGTTGGGCAAGAAGGCTATCTATGGGAAAACCCCTATACATTCTCCGACTCCTTTAGCAGCGATGCGGCTAGGGGCGGTCCCAATGCTATCTGGGCACCAAACGAGTACAAAATTATCTATGAACTGAACGGTGGCGTTGCTGGTGTGAATGCACCTGATAAACACACCTATGGTACCGTGACGGATCTTGTTGCTCCTACCCGCGAAGGCTGTGTTTTCGGCGGCTGGTTTGCGGACAGCAGCTTCACCGGGCCAAAAATTACATCTTTGGGCGCAGAAGACTATACCAGCGACATTATGCTGTATGCCCTCTGGACAAAGGAGATCGGTGAGGACAGCAGTTATTCTGTTGATGTGATCCAAGATCAAACCTACACTGGTACGGCCATCGAGCCCGCTGTTGTTGTCAGAAACAGCACTACCGGAGATGTGATCGCGGACAGCCAGTATAGAGTTTCCTATTCCAGTAACATCAATGTTGGTGAGGCAAAGGTCACCGTTACGATCGGAAACGATTCCGCCGAGGTCACATTCCAGATCACCAGGGACAACGCCCCCACTGTTGCAATGTCCGACGTATCTGTGACCTATGGCACTGCATATGCGATGACTGCTGCGGCCAAGACCAGCGCGGGCAATGCGATTAAAGATGGTACCATCACCATCCGGTATTATACCGATGAAGATTGTTCCAAGGATGAGTCTGAAACCGCTCCCACTGCCGCGGGCATCTACTATGCCAAGGCGACTCTGGCCGAAACGGACAACTATGGCAGTGCAAGCGCGTCTGCAAAGATCACCATCCGCAACGCCGACTTCTCTGTCACCGCTCAGGGCTACGACGGCACTTATGACGGCCAGCCGCACTCCATCACTGTAACGGCAGAGGGCGCGGCTGTGACTTACTCCACCACGGAGAACGGCACGTACAGCGAGACGAATCCCACCTTTACCGACGCAGGAGAATATACCGTCTATTACAGGGCTGCCAAGGCCAACCACAACGATGTGACCGGCAATGTGACTGTGAAGATCGCCAAGGCTGTCCCCGCCATCACCATTTCTTCCGACAAAGCCGAGCTTCGCGGCGGCGGTACTGTGGAACTGACAGTCAAGGCCGCCCCCGCGGACAGCACTGTGGCCGTCACCCAGACTGATGACCAAGGCAGCGAGGCCAAGATTTTGACTCTGACGGATGGGACCGTATCTGTCAAGCTGGACAACAGGGATGCCAGGTACACCTTTACCGCATCCTGTGCTGAAACGAACAATTACACCGCAGGGAGCAGCGAATGCACCGTGACCGTCTCCCGCCGCTCCTCCGGCGGTGGCGGCGGCTCCAGCAGCAGCACTACCGCGGAGACCACCACCAACAGGGACGGCTCCAAGACCACCACTGTCACAGACAAGAAAACCGGCACCGTCACTGAGACCACCAAGTTCCAGGACGGCTCCATCCTGGTGGTGGAGACCCAGAAGGACGGCACTGTGACCACCACCGAGACAACCAAAAACGGTGTCAAGATCAAGACCGTGGATGAGCCGGGCGAGGATGTGACTGCTGAGATCACCGTCCCAAAGTCCGTGGGCGAGGCCGTTGTGATCATCCCTGCCGACGTGGACTGCGGCACTGTGGCCGTGGACACGGACACCGGCGAGGTGGTGAAGCTGTCCGTCCCCACTAAGGAGGGGATGACCGTCAAGCTGGCCGGCTCCGCTGAACTGGTGCTGGTGGACCGCAGCAGGAATTTTGATGACACTCGGAACCACTGGGCGAAGGACGCCATCAACTTCGTCACAACCCATGAGCTGTTCTCTGGTACCAGTGACACCGCCTTCACCCCCGACAGCCCCATGACCCGTGCCATGCTGATGACTGTTCTGGCCCGCTTTGACGGACAGGACACCACCGGCGGGGCTGTGTGGTATGAAAAGGCCATGGAATGGGCCAGGGAGAACGGCATCTCTGACGGCTCTGATCCAGACGGTTCCATCACCCGGGAGCAGCTTGCCACCATGCTGTGGCGCTATGCGGGCAGTCCCGCTGGGGGCAGCTCCCTGTCCTCCTTCGGGGACAGCGCCAGCGTCAGCGCCTACGCCCTGGAGGCTGTGCGCTGGGCCGTGGGCGAGGGCCTAATCTCCGGTACAGATGCCGGCCTGCTGGCCCCTCAGGGCAGCGCAACCCGGGCGCAGGTGGCCACCATCCTCATGCGCTTTGTGGAGAGCCTGACCAAGTAAAGTAAATCGCCCCCGCCCTCCTTCTGTTTCGATGCTGGATCAAGGACAGCCGCAGGGCAAGTCGTCACGACGTTTCCCTGCGGCTTTTATTCTCTCCTGTATTTCTCCCACAGGCGTGGTGCCCTTTTCTGGTCACGAAGTTTTTTGAATGTCAGAGAAGGCCGGCAGAGAGTCCGTTCCACCCGGCAGCATGAGCACAGTGCCATGGCGGAAGCGACTCAGAAGATGCTGGCAGTTGGAGAGCAGAATCCCGCGTTAAGTGATGTCATCACGGAAATGCAGCCGGGATCTGGCTATGATAGAGCCATAAAGAAACAAGAAGGAGGATCTGAATATGTCCGCTATCAATATCGATCAGAACAACATCCAGAGTGAAGTGATGAATTCCGACAAGCCCGTTCTGCTGGACTTCTGGGCTCCCTGGTGCGGTCCCTGCCGCATGGTCGTCCCCATCGTGGAGGAGATCGCCCGGGAGCGCAACGATATCAAGGTCGGCAAGGTGAACGTGGACGAGCAGCCGGAGCTGGCGAGCCGGTTTGGTGTGGTGAGCATTCCTACCTTGGTCGTCATGAAAAACGGAAAGATCGTCGATCAGGCTATAGGTGCAAGACCCAAGAATGCAATTCTTGGGATGCTGTAGGGAGGGATGACGATGGGGTTCTTCGATCTCTTCCAGCAAGCCGATATCGATCAGGGTGTAAAGGAATATTTGGCCACGCCCGGTGCTGTCCTGCTGGATGTCCGTACCTCTGAAGAATACAGAGACGGCCATATCCCCGGCAGCAAAAACGTTCCGCTTCAGGCTCTTGACAAGGTGGCCTCTGTCGCAGAAAATAAAAATATGGCACTGTATGTCTACTGCCACTCTGGCGCCCGGAGCCGTCAGGCTGCCGGCTTGCTGCGGCGTATGGGATATCGCAATGTAAACAACATCGGCGGCATTGCAGCTTATGCGGGAAAGGTGGAACGATAATATGAAAGTCGTGATCGTAGGCGGTGTGGCAGGCGGAGCCACAGCCGCGGCAAGGCTCCGCAGACTGGATGAGCAGGCTGAGATCGTGGTGTTCGAGCGTTCAGGCTTTGTTTCCTACGCTAACTGCGGTCTGCCTTACTACATCGGAGATGTGATCACTGCCCCTGAAGAACTGACCCTTCAGACACCGGAGAGCTTTTTCGCCCGGTTCCGTGTGAACATGAAGGTCCGCCACGAGGTGAAGGCTATCCACCCGGACAGGAAAACGGTATCGGTAAAAAATCTGGAGACCGGAGAAGAATTCGAAGAGAGCTATGACAAGCTGATCCTGTCCCCTGGTGCGAAGCCCGCTCAACCCCGCCTCCCCGGCGTTGGATTGGAGAATCTGTTCACTCTGCGCACCGTGGAGGATACCTTCCGGATCAAAGATCACATCAATAAGCATAACCCCAAGTCTGTCGTTCTGGCGGGCGGCGGTTTTATTGGCCTGGAACTGGCGGAAAATCTGCGGGAGCTCAGCATGGATGTCACTATCGTCCAGCGCCCCAAGCAGCTGATGAATCCCTTCGATGCGGATATGGCATCCTTTATCCACGCAGAGGCACGCAAGCACGGTGTGAAGCTGGCCCTGGGATATACCGTGGAAGGCTTTGAGGAAAAGGACGGCGGTGTGGATGTGCTGCTGAAGGACAGCGCTCCCCTTCATGCGGATATGGTGGTGCTGGCCATCGGCATCACGCCGGACACCGCTCTCGCGAAAGAAGCTGGTCTGGAACTGGGGATCAAGGGCAGTATTGTGGTCAACGACCGGATGGAGACATCTGTGCCGGACATCTATGCCGCGGGCGATGCGGTACAGGTGAAGCACTATGTCACCGGCGAGGATACCCTGATCTCCCTGGCCGGTCCCGCTAACAAGCAGGGGCGCATCATTGCGGACAATATCTGCGGCGGCGACAGCCGCTATTTGGGTTCTCAGGGAAGCAGCGTCATCAAGGTATTTGATATAACTGCCGCCACTACCGGCATCAACGAGACCAATGCAAAAAAGGCGGGGCTGGATGTGGACAAAGTGATCCTGTCCCCCATGAGCCACGCGGGTTATTACCCCGGCGGAAAGCTGATGACCATGAAGGTGGTCTTTGAGAAGGGGACCTGCCGCCTGCTGGGCGCTCAGATCGTAGGTTACGAGGGTGTGGACAAGCGGATTGATGTGCTGGCTGCCGCCATCCATGCAGGCATGAGAGCAACTCAGCTCAAAAACCTGGATCTGGCCTATGCACCTCCTTACTCCTCCGCCAAGGACCCTGTGAACATAGCGGGATTCATGATCGACAATATTGCAAACGGTACCATGAAGCAGTGGTATCTGGAGGACGTTGACCATCTTCCAAGGGATGGAAGTGCGATCCTGCTGGATGTCAGGACCCCGGACGAATACGCTGGGGGCCATATGGAAGGATTCGGTAATATTCCGCTGGATGACTTGCGGGACCGGCTGGATGAGATAGAGCCGGGTAAGCCTGTATATGTGACCTGCCAGAGCGGCTTGCGCAGCTATATTGCCTGCCGCATTCTGGAAGCCAAAGGCCACGAAGCCTATAACTTCGCCGGAGGGTTCCGCTTCTATGATGCGGTAACAAACGACCGGGCATTGGTTGAAAGAGCCATGAGCTGTGGAATGGACAAATAACTGCAAACTGCCAAAGCCGCGCTTTCCATCAGGAGAGCGTGGCTTTTTCTATATTCAAAAGGTGATATCATCACGGAAGAAAGTGGATCTCTCCGGTATAATGATGCCGATCAATGACGGGAGGGTGCTTATGTCTGCTATCAGAAAGAAACGAAAAGCCTTTGTTGTGCAGGAGGACTGTGTTGCCTGTGGCTGTTGCGTGAAAGTCTGTCCTTTGGGAGCGATTCAGATTATGAAGGGCATAATGGCGCAGGTGAATATGGACAACTGCGTGGGATGCGGGAAATGCGCGAAAGAGTGTCCCGCCAGCGTTGTCGAGATCCGGGAGGTGGAAAGATGAAAAGACATTGGTATGATCATCTCTGGGTCGTTTCTCTGACCTATCTGATCTTGGGCTTTTTCAATATCCTGTTTGCATGGTTGGGGCTCTTCTGCTTCTTTATCCCGCTGATCATCTCCGCTGTGAAAGGAACAAAAGGCTACTGCAACCGCTACTGCGGCAGAGGGCAGCTGTTTGGCCTGCTGGGGGGCCGCTTCGGTCTCTCCCGCAGAAAGGACATTCCAAAGTGGATGAAAAGCAAAGGATTCCGATATGGATTTCTGGTATTCTTTTTTGCCATGTTCTTTGTGATGCTCTGGAACACCTATCTGGTGTTTGCGGAAGCACAGGACTTAAAGCAGGTGGTGACGCTGCTGTGGACGTTCAAGCTGCCCTGGCAGTGGGGCTATCACGGAACATTCCTCCATCCCGGCGTGGCGCAGTTCGCCTTTGGATTTTACAGCGTGATGCTGACCTCCACTGTTCTTGGCCTGATCACCATGGTGCTGTTCAAACCCCGCAGCTGGTGTGTGTACTGCCCTATGGGGACCATGACCCAACTGGTCTGCAAGGCGCGGAACAGCAAAGTGTGATGTCATCACGGAACGGCCGGTATTCTTTAGGTAAAATATGAGCATACCCTCTGTACACTGAGGGGAAAATCAAAACAGAAAGGGGCACTTCCCATGAGGCTGAAAGATAAAGTGGCGATCATCACCGGAGGCAGCCGCGGCATTGGTTATGCTACGGCGGATAAGTTCCTGAGAGAAGGTGCTAGGGTCATCCTGACCGCAAGTTCACAAGCCTCTGCCGAAAAGGCGGTTGAACGGCTGAAAGAAAAATATCCTGATGCGATCATCGCCGGCATCAGCCCTGATCTGGCCAGTCTGGAGTCTGTGCGGGAAGCGTTCAGGTCTGCCACTGAGAAGTATGGATGTGTGGATATCCTGGTCAATAACGCAGGCGTTTCCGAAAGCACCCCATTTATGGAATACACAGAGGAGACCTTTGATAAGGTCATGGATCTGAACGTAAAGGGCGTATTCAATACCACCCGCGCCGCAGCAGAGTGTATGGTGGCACGGGGGACGGGCGTGATCCTTTCCACGTCCTCAATGGTCAGCATCTCCGGTCAGCCCAGCGGTTTTGCCTATCCCGCATCCAAATTTGCGGTGAATGGACTGACCGTATCGCTGGCCCGCGAATTGGGACCCAAGGGCATCCGTGTGAACGCGGTTGCTCCTGGGATTACGGAGACTGATATGATGAAAGCGGTGCCCAAGGAGGTCATCGAGCCTATGATCGCCAGGATCCCGCTGCGCCGCCTGGGCCAGCCGGAGGATATTGCCAACGCATTTGCGTTCCTGGCCTCCGATGAGGCGTCCTACATCACCGGCGTTGTGCTGAGCGTGGACGGCATGGCAAGGACCTGACGAGTCGTAAGGCTGTGGTAAGTGGCAGCCTCAGAAGCAGATTGCAATATGGATCAGTAAATCAAACTCATATATGATCCTGCAAAGGGATACAGACAGAAAAAGGGGCTGCTATGCAAAGAGAACAGTTTGATATTACCGGTATGCACTGGTCCACCAGAGTGGAGCGGTGTGCGGCAGAACTGCCCGGTATTGCGGAAGAGTCCGTCAGTCTGGAGGACAAAACAGCATCTGTCAGGCTGGATCGACCTGCAACAGACGACGCCTTCAAAGCCGCTGTGGAAAAAGCTGGGCGTTAGCTGCTGAAAATCAGATAGAAAGCTGAAAATGTCCGCCTTGTGTTCAACTCGGCGGACATTTTATTATTGACCGTTCAATTCTTCCAGCTTTTTGGCATTGGTGATCTCGATGCTGCTGCGGGACAGCTTGACCATCCCCTCATTCTGAAAATATCGAAGCATTCTGGTGATCACTTCCCGATGGGAACCCAGGTGATTGGCAATGGTCTCATGGGTGATTTTCAGATGGCTGGTCCCTTCGATAGACACTTCCTCCAACAAGAATGCGGCTACACGCTTGTCGAGACTCTTCCACATGACCTGCTCCATGAGCCACATGACATCGGAGAAGCGAGAGGCCATCAGTTCGTTGGTATAGTTGGAAACAGGCGCAGATCCTTCCATGATGCTCTGATAAATTTCGGAAGGTATTACCCAAAGGTCAGTGTCCTTTTCCGCCTCAACGGTCACTTCGAACTGAATGGAACGCATGATACAGGAGGCGGAAAACAGGCACATATCCCGGTCAAACAGACGGTAGATGGTGATCTCGCGCCCCTCGTCGGAGAGAATATAGGCCCGAAGCTGGCCGGACTTCACCAACAGAAGGCCGGTGCAGTCCATGCTTCCATTGTGGATCACGGTCCCTTTGCTTACCCTGCGCTCCATCAGGCTGCCAAGGATGCGTTCCTGCTGAGCCGGTGTCAGCTTGTTCCAAACCGGGAAATAGCTTTGAAAGTCCATACCGAACCCTCCTTCTGCCTATCAGTATATTGAAATCATCAAGACCTGTCAACTGACTCGTTGACAGGCCGCGTTAGCTGATCTGCTCGGTCAGTTTCCATACTTTCCGGAAGGAGCCCGCGGCGGTGGTGAACGCCGGTTCAGGGCTTTGCTGACCAGACTGGCGAGGGGGCTGTCCCCTGCCAGCATGAGAGTATCGATCAGCCCGCCGCCTCCAACTTCCGGATATCCCTTTGTCCGCTGCCCGCTCCGCCGATGTGGTGAAATGGGCAGTGGAGGGGATCACCGCCGGAACTACGGCCGCCATTTTTCTGCTGACAACACCTGCACCCATGGATCTTGACATTCCTATACTGCGACTTGGCGTGACTTCGTCCGAACACTTTGTAAAACAGCGCAATGTGATATGACCCCTCTAAGGTAGATGGTTGCAACTGAGAATCATTTTTCGGTGGCTTTTTTGCTGCTGGGCAGGCAGTTGAAGATTATAACTGGCAACTATCCTCCAGAATCGCTTCATCTAAAGCATTGACCAAACGGGGCAGGTCGAAATTTTCCATGGAGAGATTTAAAATACTCTCTTTACTTCAGGACAAACGCGGCTGTCCAAGAGCTGGTGTCGCCTGTAGGCCGCCTGTTCTCTCTTCCATTGTTAACAATTGATAAATACGTGACTTGCCCCAATGCTCATGTGCGGTAAAGTAACAAACAGGAATTTCATAGACGGCTCCCCACTATTTCTTAAAATATGCTTGACATTAGTACGGCATCGGACGATTATATAAATAAGTCCGATACCGTACTAATTTTAGGAGGAAATTATGGATACTGGAAATGAGATATTAGAACAACTGCAACGATACTATACACTTTGGAAAGAAAGCAATGCCATCTATGAAGAATGGGCAAAAGCACAAGGTCTTTCATCAAACAGCCTTTTAGTTATCTACTCATTTTATGATAACAGCGAAGTTTGCACCCAAAAATCAATCAGTCAGAAGTGGTATATCCCTAAGCAGACAGTTAATACCATATTAAAAGATTTTATAGAAAAAGGGCTTGTAGAAATGTCTGCTATTCCAGAAGATAAACGCAACAAAGAAATACGGCTTACTCCCAAGGGAAAAAGGGTTACTGATAAAATTATGAAAAAACTTCAAAAAAAAGAATTACAGGTAATGAATGAGATAGGGATAGAAAGGATTACAGAGATGAATGACACCTTAACACAATTTATCCAACTGTTCAGAAAGGGAGAGATGGAAAATGAATCATAAGAAAACTTTCTTACAGTTTGTTATTCCATCTGTTATGGCTTTTGCGCTTTCTGGCGTATATACAATAGTAGATGGCTTTTTTGTAGGCAACAGTCTGGGAGATAATGGTTTGGCTGCCATTAATTTAGCATATCCTATTGCCGCTTTCATCCAAGCTGTTGGAACAGGAATAGGGCTGGCAGGAGCAATCCGGTATGCAATACTCAAAGGGCAAAAACAGCAGCAAGAAGAAAAAGAATGTTTTACAAGTACAGTATTTTTGCTTACAGCATTTAGCCTATTTTTAACCATCGCTATTTTAGGAGGAATTTCTTCATTGATTCATTTGTTTGGAGCAGAGGGAGAAATCCGTGAGTTGATGAGAGATTATGTTCGTGTAATTGCTTTTGGAGCAACATTTCAAATTTTTGCGACAGGACTTGTGCCATTCGTTCGTAATTTAGGCGGTTCATCATTTGCCATGTTCACTATGATAGCAGGATTTATAACCAACATCATTTTAGACTACCTGTTTATTTGGGAATACGGGCAAGGTATGGCAGGCGCAGCATGGGCGACCATTGCCGGACAAGGAGTTACCGTGATACTTGCAGTTGGATATTTGATTAAAAAAAATATCGGCTTCTGTTTTCCGGCAGAAAAATTTTTACCCTATATGACAGAAATCTTAAAAGTTTCTCTTTCTCCTTTTGGCTTGACTTTTTCCTGTCAGATAACAACAATTTTAATGAATCGTAGCTTAATGCTTCATAGCGGAGAACAGGCAGTTGCCGTATATGGCTGCATTGCTTATATTATGGCAATAGTTTATCTTCTGTTACAAGGAGTTGGAGACGGAAGCCAACCTCTTGTCAGCAGATATTATGGCGAGGGACAGTTAAGCACATTGAAAATAATGAGAAAGCTGGCATATGTGGTAAGCGGAGTTATTGCATTTGCCTGTATGACGATTGTTTTTCTTCTTCGTGATCATATCGGGATTTTGTTTGGTGCGTCGATAGAAACAAATCAAAATGTAGCAAGTTATTTACCGCTATTTTTGATTACAGTATTATGTTTGGCGTATGTGCGTATTACAACTTCATATTTGTATGCAACAGAGAAAACATCACTTTCCTATCTGCTTGTTTATGCCGAGCCTGTTATTATTGCAATCTTACTTGTCTTTTTGCCACAAATCGAGTTTTGTGAAGGCTTTGCAATTTGGATTAGCGTGCCGCTTGCACAATTCATAACATGGTGCATTTCAATTTACATTAAACATTACGCCGATAATCAAATAATACTACAAGTAGCAAACCCAGCCGAGCCAGTCAACGGCAAGTAAATGGGCTGCGCCCACCGTTGACAGCCCCGCCTGTCCTTGCTGGTGGGTAATCAAGGGGCGACAGCAAAAAGTGCTGCCGCCCTTTCCCATAATCGAAGAAAGGGGGATTTTCCATGACTGAATACGAAGCCTATCAAGAACATATCCGCTATACCCATGATACCTATTGCCGGATTGTTATTCGTCATGCGTCCTTTAGCCGTCAAAGCCAAGCGCCTGCACAAACCGGACCACCGTTGGCTGGCTTACCTGTACTTGGTCTGCCAGTTCTGCGATGGTGCACCGGGTGCACTTCTCCGGATCAGCCAGCACCTGGTCTGCCACCCGCTGCTCCGAGGGGCGCAGGGTAGCATAAGCGCTTTTCACTCGGTCTAAAACCTGTATGTCATGTTGCATTTTCCTGCTCCTCGCTTTGTAATAAATTTACATGGTCCAAGTTTTTTAAGTGCGTGTTATTACAAAATATTAGTGGTCCATTTGTAATAAATACTGAATTTTTTTGATGCAGATCACAGCTGATTACCATGGTCGGCTACTCTGTCAATGATGCGGGCAAGGCGTGCACCTTTTGCAAACGCACCCAATAAAAGGTACACGCTTCCCCGCAGTAATGATGGACAGCAGACCGGAGGAAAGATTGGGCGGCAGATAGATGTACTGTTTGAACCATTTCCTTCCCAGCGCCCTAATCTTTGTATTGTGTTCTGAGGCTCGGCCCAATCTGGGCCGAGCCTCAGAGGGCATTTTCGACAGAATACAGCGGGAGCACACCGCCAGACTTCCAGGAAATTCTGGTTTTGCCAGGCAAGTTTCAACAGCGTGACCATCAGTTGAAACCTGGCTGTGGTGAGGCTGCTGAAATGCAGCATCATGGCGATGGCCTTTCCATCACCCGCAGGCTTTTCGCGCACAAGCTCAGCTTGTTTTTCTCCTTAATGCTTCTTTTACGACCGGGCCAGAAACATATCGTATATCAGCAAAGCTTTTTCAGCTACCGCACTGCGGTAAATTCTTTGTAAAATATATCGAAATATTTAAAGGAAGGCTCTCTTCCTGATATCCATTTGCAATGATGCAGTAAGAACTGTAGCAAAAGGACATTGCGCCTGCCTCAAGGAAGGCAGATACCCGCTGGATGCTCCCTGTGTTCTTTGTGGAACGAATCAGCGGCCTGCGGAAAGGCGAACTGGCCGCCCTGCTCTGGAGCAATCTGGAGGTGGAGCGCAAAGCACTGTTGGTATCCAAGTGGGTCGTCCAGGGCGGAGGGATCAAGGTGACTCGGCCCAAGACAGCGACCTATGCCCGAAAAATCTCCATCCCCCAAGAAGCGGTGAATTTGCTGGTGCAGGAGCAGGCGGCGGAGAAGATGGGCAGTTTTATGACGCATGTCATGTGAGCACAGGAAAAGCACCGGAGAAAAGGAAAATCCCTTTTCTCCAGTGCTTTCCGCTTCTTTCAGCTTGTGGGCCAAGGCCCTGATGTATCCCGCAAAAGGGCGCAAAAACACCCCGCAAACGAGTATGTTTGCGGGGTGTTTTGGAGCTGGAAACGTGACTTGAACACGCGACCTGCTGATTACGAATCAGCTGCTCTACCGACTGAGCTATTCCAGCGTATCAGAAACGTCTGGGCCCTGTCTGGGATGACTGGCTCTGGAGGGCGGGCAGACGGCGCACACGGAATAAAACATAATTTTGCTGCGCTGAGATATGTGCTTAAATATTATACGCAGAAAACCGGAGTGCGTCAAGAGGAAAACGCTGATTTGTCTAAACTGTCTGATTTCGAAAATAGCAGCCGCAGTTTTTTCTCGCCGCACCGCGCCCCGTTCCCCGGGATTTTAACAGAAAACAAATATTCAAACGGCAAAAAATGTAGTATGATAGGGGGCGGAAGAAGCGAGACAATTGCAAGGAAACAGGGAAAGAGGTAACAGTTATGCCTGAATTGAGAAAGACAAAGATCATATGTACACTGGGGCCCTCTGTGGACGATGAGGAGACCCTGCGCCAGCTGATTCTGGCTGGCATGAACGCGGCAAGATTCAACTTTTCCCATGGCACGCACGAGTCCCAGCTGGCCACGCTGCAAAAGCTGAAGCGGGTGCGGGATGAGCTGGGGCGCCCGGTGGCCACGATTCTGGACACGAAGGGCCCGGAGATCCGCATCAAGGCCTTCCGGGACGGCCCGGTGAGCCTGGAACGGGGCGCCCCCTTCATCCTGACCACGGAAGAGGTAGAGGGCGATGCCGGACGGGTGTCAGTGACCTATCAGAACCTGGCAAACGAAGTGGAGCCCGGCTGCCACATCCTGGTGGACGACGGACTGGTGGATCTGCTGGTCAAAGAGGTGAGAGGGCCGGAGATCCACTGTGAGGTGGAGAACGGGGGCGTTCTTTCCAACAACAAAAGCATCAACATCCCCAACGTACATATCCATCTGCCGGCGCTGACGGAAAAGGACCGGGAGGACCTCCGGTTCGCGGCGGAGCAGGACTTTGACTATGTGGCGGCCTCCTTTGTCCGCAAGGCGGAGGATGTGGAGGATATCCGGGAGGAACTGTGCCGGCACGGTGGACAGGGGATCAGGATTATCTCCAAGATCGAGAACCTGGAGGGTGTGGACAACCTGAACGAGATCATCGAGGCCTCAGACGGGCTGATGGTGGCCCGGGGAGACCTGGGGGTGGAGGTGCCTGCCTGCCAGGTGCCCGTGCTCCAGAAAGAGATGATCGCCAAGTGTATTCACCAGGGGAAGCCGGTCATCACGGCCACCCAGATGCTGGACTCCATGATGAGAAACCCCAGACCCACTCGGGCGGAGGTCTCCGACGTGGCAAATGCTGTATTCGATGGGACCTCCTGCGTCATGCTCTCTGGGGAGACCGCGTCGGGCAAATATCCCCTGGAGGCTGTGCGCACCATGGCGGACACTGTGCTGGCGGCGGAGCAGGCCATCAACTACTGGGGCAGGTTCCAGAAGATGGGGTTCTCCAAGCGGGCGGAACGCCCCATCAGCGATGCCATCAGCCACAGCTGCTGCACCACGGCACTGGATCTGGAGGCGAAGGCCATCCTAGTGGCCACGCAGTCGGGAAACTCTGCCCGGGTGATCTCCCGCTTCCGCCCAGGCTGCACCATCGCCGCATTCACCACTACGGAGCGGGTGCGCCGCCAGCTGGCCATTACCTGGGGTGTCCACCCATTCCTGTTCGGGTCAGTGGACTCCACAGACCGCCTGCTTTCCCTGTGTGTGGAGTGTGCCAGAAAGGAAGAGGTGGTGTCCGCAGAGGATACAGTGGTGATCACTGCCGGTGTGCCCATCGGGCAGAGCGGGACCACCAACCTGATCAAGGCCCAAGTGGTAGGAGAGAAGATCTGAGGGATGGGCCCCCTTTTTATAGGACCACCATAACAAAGCGGCACGCCATCTGGAACGGCGTGCCGCTTTGCTGTAGAAAACAGCTTTCAAAGGAGGGAGAGCTCCGCAGCAATGGCGAGGGCGGTCTCGTCTACCAGTTCGAAGTTGACATAGGGGTGATAGAGGGCCTCCAGGTCGTCGTGCATGGCCTTGGCCTGGGAGAGGGAATCCACGGCCTCATCCATCAGGGCGCTGGTGATCTTTTGGGAGAAGCGCAGCCGGGGCCTGCTGCGGCGGAGCAGATCGGCGGAGACGGCGTTGTCCAGAAGGAGGCGACGATAGGCCTTGCCGGGGTAGGGGTGCGCCGGGGAGGAGGAAAGAAAGGCCAGGGAGAGCTGGGGGATGAGCAGGTGTTCCAGCCGGTCCGGCGCCATGGGAGAGGGGCAGGCCACCACATCATAGCCTGCCTTCAGGGTACCCGAGAGCAGATGGGCCAGCATTCGGTGGGCCAAGCCATACCGGTCGGAGAGCTCATAGATCCGCTGGCACTGGCACTCCACTGTCCCCCAGAGGCACATCTGCCCGCGGTGGGTGACGGCGCCGAGAAAACGCTGTTTCACCGTGCCGGCGGGCGCCCCCTTCCGGGGCTTCAGCTCCCGATCCAGGATGCCCCGGGCGCGTTTGGACAGCTTTTCCTCCAGCGCGTCGGAGTCCAAGGTGGAGCGGACGTCGTACATCAGCTCGGCAGCCGCATCCAGACAGCGGTATGCCCGCTGGTAGTGCCCCTTGTAGCCTCGCATACAGGAAATAATGGCGGTGCGGAGTCCCTCCATCCCGTTGTGGTCATAGCACTTCCCCAGATTGATGTACTGCTCCACCACCCCTGGATATTTCGGCTCCACCACATGGGTATTGTCCCTTTAGGACACCTCGTCGCCGCGGCCCTCATATCCTTCGCTTCCGCCTTGCTGCGAAAGCGCACTCATTCCGGCGCGGCTCCTCTCTCCACCGAACCCGCTGCCGCTGGGCTTCGGCGGGGACCCCATATTTCTTAGAATTTCCAATGGATCTTGACCTCCTGCCGCCCCGTCTCCTGATCCTGCTCACCGATCTCGATCTTCTCGATGAGCATCACCGCCAGCTCCCGGGGGAGGGTCTTCAGCTCCAGCAGTTCCCGGGCCTTGGCCATGACCTCTTCCTGATTGCGGGGCTGCTCCTGACCGGAGAGCTCCTGATCGATCTGGGCCAGCCGCCGCTCCAGGCGGCTCTTTTCCTCCAGGAAGTCCTGGTTCAGCTCCACAAACTGTCCTTCACTGAGCACACCGGAAACCTTATCCAGGTACAGGTTTTTCAGGGCCATGCTCCGCTTCTCCAACTGGGCACTCAGGGTCTTCTGCTCCTGCAGCAGGGCCTCCCGGTGGTCGTCCTTTGGTGGCGGGAGCTCCAGTTCCTCCAAATGGTAGTACGCCCCGATGTAGTCCCGGATGCGTTGGGAAACCAGTTCTATCAGCCGGTCCCTGTCTCTTATACACATCTGACGCTGCCGACGATCGCA
>OWIY01000141.1_pt1 | contig 22183 bp, 19 predicted proteins | sample 1732841 | NCBI WGS metagenome assembly OWIY01 (sample SAMN05065760, study PRJEB22554) | human gut metagenome | biome: ENVO:2100002; feature: ENVO:00000062; material: ENVO:00002003 | host: Homo sapiens | place: USA | reverse complement strand
GAGATGAGCGCTAGTCTCGTGGGCTCGGAGATGTGTATAAGAGACAGATTTTTGTGTGATCATTCCACCAATTTTTTATTAGTTTCCTATATTCTTTTATCACAATTTTCCTTTGATTCTTTGTGTTCATTGCACAAATAGTATCAAATATGGTAGACTATTTTTACATGACTTCAAATGAATAGGACACAAATAAAGGAGGGCAGATTTATGCCTCTTACATTAAATGAATTATATACACAAACCAAACATCAATACCATCTTTCCATGATCGCAGGTGAAACTGGGATCGATCATATCATGAACTGGGTTTATGTCTCTGAAGACAGTTCTACCCACAACTTTCTAAAGGGTGGAGAACTGATCATCACGACAGGGATCAACTGTCAGGATGAGGCTTCTCTTTATGATTTTATTGAAACGATGATCAAAAGCCATACTTGCGGGATGATCTTAAATACGGGAAAATATATTCTTTCCGAAGATATCACTGATTCTATTAAAGCATTGTGCAACAAACACAACTATCCATTGATCGAGATGCCTTGGAAAGTTCATATTTATGATATTACGAGAGATTATTATAATAAGATCTTTATGGATACACAGAAAGATACTTCGATCACGGATGCATTTTTATCTTTTATTGAAGAAGATTCCCTGCACCATTATGATGCTTTGCGAATTCTTGAAGACAATCATTTCGAGAAAGAAGATTGTTATGAGATTGCTTTAATGAAATGTAATAAGAAAGCGATCTCTGATGATCTTAAATTACGTCTGCTGTTTTTGATGGAAAGTTATATCAAACTAAACGATCTGGATATCCATATTGCTTTTTATAAGAATCATTTTTTGTTTGTTTTTCATGACATGGAAGAAGAATTGATTTATAACGAAATATTTTCTTTGATCTCTACACTGAAAAGTTCGTTTAAAAAAATGCAGATTTATGCAGGGATTGGAAGTTCTGTCCACACGCTTCGTGAGATTCGTGTAAGTTATCAACGTTCTCTGGCTGCTCTTGTTTATGCTGCGAATAATGGACAAGAAATTGCCCGGTTTGAGGAGATGGGATTCTTTCGAATTCTTCATTCTGTGAATGATAAAAATCTTTTGATGGCTTATCATGATGAGTATTTGAAGGATATTGAAGAATATGATGAGATTCATGATACGAATTACCTGGAGACTTTGCATCAGTATCTGCTTTGTAATGGGAGTATTCAGCATGTGGCTTCGAATATGTTTTGTCATCGAAATACCATTACTTATCGAATACGCGTGATCGAGGATCATTGGAATTTGAAGTTGGACGATACGGTGGAGAGATTTCATTTGATGACAGCGTTTTTTATCCGGGATTATTTGAATTTGTAGTTATCAATCATCTAAAAGATGTAAAACAACATAGTAAAACATCCACTCTTCTGTCTTGAAAATCTTAATTGTATACGGGAATGTCTTCAGGTATTCATAAAAACATAAAGAAAGATAGGTGTACGAAATGATAGAATTTCATAGGATTTTTTGCAAAATCGCAGCCAACACGGGCACTGTTTGAACGCAGTGAGTTGTGCAGGAGTGTTGGCGGATCAGCGTTTTGCAAAAAATCCGTCAATGAAATTCGTTTTTCGTACACCTATCTTTCTTTATGTTTTTATGAATACTCGATACATTTCTGTCATACAACTTAAAATTTCTTGCCAATTTAACACACAAAGTCATCCATACCCCCGTCACTCCTATGATCCAGAATTCATTTCCTACAAATGACAATGTAATGTCATTTTCCATAAACCAGGCTCCGCTTGTAATATAGAGATTTGTTGGGTTTAGCAGGCGTAATATAACATTCATAAATGTTACATTCGAATAGTAAGCACCTAGGAACAATGCCATGTTTAAGAGAATTAATATAGCAAATGAAAAATAACTGTTCCCTAGCAAGAATTGGATTGCGATCGTTGCCAGTGCAATCAACAGGATGATTCCAAGATATACGGTAAGTGTTAGGATCAAGTATTGTATCTGCGTCATTTTAAAAAATGTAACAAATGGATAAAACCATCCCGAATATCTTTTTTCTGCAACTAGTGTGGAGGCAACCGAGACATTCCATAGTCCTTTGAATGATACGCAGTAAAAAAAATAAATCCATGTAACACTGCATAGTATCGCTGAAAATAAAATTCCACTTAACGTCCCTGAAAAAGCTTTATAATCCATGATTCTCTTCCCAGTTCTGGTTGCATCTACAAGATCATTTGTCTTTTGCAGTCTCTCATAATCCATGATAAACAAAATACTGAGTGCCATCAAAAGACTCATTTCCACGATTAATTTTTTCCCTAACTTTGAATATAATAACGAATGGATCTCATAATACTGTCCTGGATAAAAAGCATCGTTATATTCTTTATCAGATTTGATCTCCTCCACTCTTTTTTGCAAATGCTCATAGTTATCTTTTACGAATTTCTTCATAAATCCCTTGGGGTGATACTGAAGCATTTCTTCTTTTTGTTTTAGGATCTTCGTCATATCAAGTTTGTCATACAAGTCGCTATTTTCTTTGTAATATTCTTGATATGCCTCGGATAACTGCTTTCTTTCATTTCTATTTTTAGCTTGACGTGAGTGGTTTGTATCATCTGTTTTTTTAATAATGTCATGCATGATCACTAATTCTTTGGATGTATCCTTATTTCCCGCCTCATTGTAAATAATTAAACAATTCACAAGACAAAATATCACTGCCAATAACCAAAGCATAGGATTTTTCATGATCTTTTGAAACTCTAATTTAAAAATTCTCATAAATCCACCTTTTTCCATCGCTTACTTCTGATCTTATAAAACAGAAGCATCACTATGAGCCATGTTGCGAGTGCATATAATTCCCAGTATGCCAGAACCTGATCATTTGTGATCAGAAAGAGCATATAATAAATTTTCCTCATAAGAAACATCATCACCCCACATACTGGAATTGAAACCGCAACAGCTCCCATATAATTTCCAATTGTTCTGCCGATAAAATCAATGATCACAATACTTGCGATTGCAAATAATAAGATCAGAGCCATATAAAGTAACATATAAGTTCCAAAAGAAAGCTTATCGCACCAGTAAGAATTTGATGCGATTCCCCAACTCTCACATCTCCAAAATACTGATAATCCCTTCAAATGCCAGATGATCCCATATACAGCCATTTGAAGAATTCCAACAAAGAGTGCAGCAAGTGCACTTGCTATCAATTGAATCTGATAAATCCTTCTTCCTGTTTTCGTCGTTGCCAGAATCGGGATAACCTGTCTTAAACGTTGTTTTAGCTGATATGGAATGATCAATGCAAAAAAACAGATCATGATCAAACCACCGATCGTTACCATATCTTCTTGCAAAATGTAGAACACTCCCTCATGTACTAACGATGTGTAATCTCTTTTTACCCTCTTTTCGATTGCCTTTTGATATAACTTCGTTCCATCAAAAAATCCATCTGCTTTTAATTCTTTATATTTTTTATCCGAAACTCCATATTCAGATCCTTGAAACTCTCTGATATGTTCTAAAGCTTGTATATCCAAAAAAATTTTTGATGTCTTATGATTATAAAACACATAATTTTCTAATATTTTATCAAGTTCTTTTTCCTGCTTTGATAAAGCTATTTTCTGACTAAGTTCTTCATACTTTTTATTAAAAATTTCATAATCCACAATCCCTCTTTTTGAAAGCTCTTGATCTTGCTTTATGATCTTTGCAAAATCTCTTTCTAATTCCTGATGTTTTTCCTGATATTGTTTTTCATCTTTTACTTTCCACTTTGGTCCCCATTCTTTTACTAGTTCTGCCGTAAATGGAATGTCATACTTTGTATTTGTTACCTGTCCTCCAGTTGGATATCGATATATTTGTGTAAATGTCATATAGTATAAAATAGAGAATATACATAATAACAGTATGATTCGAATATCCAATATTTTTTTACATTCATTGATTATGATCCGCATGTTATTTTTCCTCCCTGTAAGTGACTAAAAATACATCTTCAAGGTTTGGTGTACACGGTCTTGCATTATTATCTTCTTCCTCACTATAATATCGTACCATCATTTTTTCTGATTCCTGTCGCATGGACAAAATAATTCGTTTTTGTTCAAATTCTTGGATCTCGGATTCATTGATTGATTTCTCAAATACCTTCCCCTCAAGCTCCTTACAGATGTTTGGAACTGTATCATTTTTTAATAAATGTTTTTCTTTGATCATAATGACATGATTTGCAATGGATTCAATGTCTGACACAATATGTGTTGAAAGGATTACGATTCGATCCTTGGATAATACGGATAATATATTTCTAAATCTTACCCTCTCTTTTGGATCAAGTCCTGCCGTTGGTTCATCTAATACAAGAATTTTGGGATCATTTAACATTGCCTGTGCGATTCCTACACGCTGAATCATTCCACCAGAGAATTTTTTCATTTTCTTATTGGAGACATCGCTTAATCCCACTAACTCCAATAATTCTGGAATTTTTTCTTTGGCAGCTTCTTTAGAAATTCCTTTTAACGCTGCAAGATAATCAAGATACTGCGTTGGTGTATTATTTTTATAATATCCAAAATGCTGTGGCAGATAACCGATCACATCCCGGTATGTTTCTCCCATTTTATAAATATCCATTCCATCGTATAAAATCTCTCCACTTGTCGGATACAAAAGTGTTGTGATCATTTTGATCAATGTCGTTTTCCCTGCACCATTTGGTGCGAGCATGGCATATAAACCATTTTCAAGTTCCAGATTTATATCTTCCACTGCTGTGAATTTTCCATAATCTTTTCTAATATGCGAAAGTGTAAGCATCCTTTTCCTCCATTCTTCCAACCAAAATAAATAAAGCCACAAAACATAGGATCATTGTTGCGATTTGAATTCCTAATGGAATATATTCAAAAAGAAATAAAATCTTTGTTTCCGGTAATCGCATGATTGCTGCAAAAAGCAATCCCCACACAGCACCAAGACCTGCAAAACACTTATAATTACTCCATCTGTGATAAATGTATACAGCAATGATCGCAAAGACCAGCATACTTGAAACTCCAACAACTCCAACCGATAAAATTGCTTTCTCCCTAATCCCGCTAAGGAATAAAAAGCTGGTATTCACCAGAGATAATACGACAGCTGTATAAAATAGACGAAGGCTTACAATATAATTCATCGAATAATACATCGTATTTCTTAATTCATTGATCTGCATCTGTTCGTCCATATAGCAAGTAAAGTAAGAAAACAATAGAAAGAAAACGGGCATTCCCAAAAAAGCTGCCCCAAATTGCCGGATTTCTCCTTCAAAAGAAAGTACAAGTCCAAGACATACGACAAAATAAATTATGAACGTCGCAAAAAATACAGAAAGATTTTTATAATAAATGACTCTTAATCCAGGTCCTAGATAAATCTTTTTCATTCTTTTTAGAAATGAAATCTTTTGAGGCATACCTTTTAAAATGATGTCTTCAATTTCATTCTGTATTTCTGACTGCAGCGGATAATGAACATCCATCTGTTCTACATAAAATTCCTGATTATTTTCTTTTTTCATTACTGATAGTCCACCTCGCTTTTTATTTGTCGTATCATTTTATAAAACCTTGATTTCACTGTGTTTTCGGAAATATTTAATGTCTGCGATATGTCCTGAAATGTCCTTTCTTCAAAACATTTCATATAAAAAATCTCCTGCCACTCCTGCTTATATAGCGAAACAATTTCCATAATGTCCTCTATCAGCTCCTTATGGATGATCAACTCGGACAAATCCCTGATCGCTGTTCCTAAATTACCACTGTGAAGTTCCAGATTCTCATCTGTCATATCAATCTGTTCTTGCTTCAATGACAAACGATGTACCTTGCTTCGATAATGATCACATATCTTATTCGATGCGATCCTATACATCCATGTTCGAAATGAAGCTTTTTTATGATCGAACATTGCGATTTTTTGCAAGATCTGTATAAAAATATCCTGTGTGAGATCTTTTGCAAGTTCTTCATTTCCTGTTTGTCGATATACATATGCATAGATTTCTTTATAGTAATATGAGATCAGTGTATTTGCAGCCTCTTTATCTTGTTTTTTCTTTATTCTTTTGATTAACTTCTGTTCGGTTTGCATGCATGCCACTCATTTCTTGTTTTTTTGTACTGTACATCATTATATACGAAATAGTCTGTTAGAAAGTTTTAATAATTAGGAAATTTCTTATGAAATAAATAAAATCGCTGTGCTACAGTCTTTATTAGACCATCGCACAGCGATTTTGTTCATTTCCGCATTTTTTTATTGGGCATTTTGGCATGTTTCCGCATTTTTTATTTCTTTATTTTTCCCTATTTCCGCATTTTTTATCCAGGTTGTCATACAAATAATTTTATGATTTTACTATGCCGATATCATCTCACTAATTTCCAAAATCTTCTTCGTATCCACCAGACAATGCTTCTCACTCTGCACTTTTCCATTTTTCACATCATCAATAAAATCCTGTATCTGCATTGTCATATCATTTCCTTTGAATGGATAACTTTTCGTCTCTGTTGTACCGTCATTCCAATGGATCGTATAATCAATGATCCTATTATAATTTGGAATCATAATCTCTCCTTTCGTTCCAACGATTTTTGCATATCTATCCATTTCTCGATCGATTGCACCTTCGGCGGTTGCAATGCATCCATCTTTAAAATAAATCTTTGATCTGAAATAATAATTGATACCTTCTATATCTTTTCTCTCAGTTTCTATCTTATCAATTTCTTCCTCGTGAATTCCCAGAATAAATCCAAGCACATAGCTTCCAATATCATTCAATGCACCACCTTGTTCTTTATCAAACAAAAATGAGGTCTTAGGCAATCCTAATGAATCTGAGCAGAAATTTGCATAAATTGTTTGGATGTTTCCAATTCTCTTCAGATCTTCTTTTAGATGATCATACCCTGTGTTAAATTTTGTTTTTAATGCTTCCGTACACAATGTATTTGTTTTCTTTACTTTTTCTTGAATCTCATCTACATCTGTGGCTGTTAACACTAACGGCTTCTCACTTAATACTGGAACATGGTGTTCCAATGATCTTAAGATCCATTCTTTATGAAATTTATGTGTGAGTGCGATATAAACTGCATCTACCTGCGGATCATTTAACAGTTCTTCATAATCTTTATATACTTTGACTTCTGAATGCTCCTTTAAATATGGATCATCCATGAAAACTGAACGTGAGCCAATCGCATATATCTTTCCTTCATCTGTTGCCTCGATTGCCTGTACAAACTTTCTGGCGATTCTGCCAAATCCTATAATTCCAAAATTCATATTATTATTTTCCTCTCGTAATGCATCATTTTATTTCTGGAAATCAATTCTTTCTTCAGTTATAATTATAGTATATGTAACGTAAAACACAACAGGAAAGGAGATTTCATATCATGCAATTACCAATTTCTCTCGGCAATCAAGGTTTTGCTTCTCTTCGTGAAAATCATTGCTTTTATATTGATAAAACAGATTTTATCAGAGAATGGTGGGAAGAACAGGATGTTGTAACTTTGATCACACGTCCTCGCCGTTTCGGAAAAACTTTAAATTTGAATATGATGGAATGCTTCTTTTCTATACAATACAAAGACCGTTCTGATCTGTTTGAGGACCTTTCTATCTGGAATGATCAGAAATATCATGAATTACAAGGAACTTATCCTGTGATTTCACTTAGTTTTGCAAATATCAAAGGCCGTACTTTTGAAGAAACGAAACGTGGAATCTTACAGATTCTTGTAAAATTATTCAGCATTCATTCTTATATCAAAGATGATAAAATCCTGAATTCTGAAGATTGGGAATTTATAAATTCTGTAAATATGGATATGCCTGATGATGTTGCGAGTCTGACTTTGATGTACCTGTCTGATTACCTCAGCCGTTTTTATCAAAAGAAAGTTCTAATCTTTTTAGATGAATACGACACTCCTTTACAAGAAGCTTATATTCATGGTTATTGGGATGAGCTGACAGGGTTCTTACGCAGTTTATTAAATGCTTCATTTAAAACAAATCCATACCTTGAACGTGGATTAATGACTGGAATTACGAGGATCAGCAAGGAATCTATCTTTTCTGATCTTAATAATCTCTCCATCATTACAACCACCTCCGAAAAATACAGCCAGCAATTTGGATTCACTGAAAATGAAGTATTTAAAGCTTTAAAAAGCTATCATTTGTCTGACAAAGAATCTCTTGTAAAGTCATGGTATGATGGGTTTACTTTCGGTTCACAGAAGGATATTTATAATCCATGGTCTATTACTTGTTTCTTGAAAGAGAAACTGTTGAAACCTTATTGGGTTCATTCAAGTTCTAATGCTCTGATCAGTAAATTGCTGCAGATAAGCAATCCTGAAACCAAAATGATCCTGGAAGATATTTTAAATGGTGGATGCTTAAAAACTGAAATTGATGAGGAAATTATCTTCGATCAGTTAGAAAAAAAACGAGGTGCAATCTGGAGCCTGCTGCTTGCCAGCGGTTATTTAAAAGTGTCTGATCGTTCCTTTAATGAAAAAAGAGGTCGTTTTGTCTATTCACTGGAACTTACAAATAAAGAAGTAAGATTAATGTTTGAAGATATGATCCGAGACTGGTTTTCTGAAGATTCTACTCCTTATAATGATTTCTTAAAAGCTTTTTTATGCCAAGATGTCGATTATATGAACGATTACATGAACCAAGTTGCTGCTTCCACATTTAGCTCTTTTGATACAGGCAAACAGCCTTCTGATTCTTCTCATCCAGAACGATTTTATCATGGATTTGTTCTTGGATTGATCGTTGAACTTTCTGATACTTATAAGATAACTTCCAATCGTGAAAGCGGATTTGGACGATATGATGTAATGTTAAAACCTTTTGATAAATCTAAAAATGCTTATATTCTGGAATTTAAGGTTCATAATCCACGGACTGAAGATTCTTTGAAGGATACTGTATCTAAGGCTTTATTGCAAATTGATGAAAAAAATTATGATGCTGAATTGATTGCTGATGGATTTAGGGAAGAACAGATTTGTCATTTTGGATTTGCATTTGAAGGGAAACATGTTTTAATTGGATAAACGTTGATCAATGAAAAAAGATACCAAACTAGTAGTGAATCATTTGGTATCTTTTTTCGCGTTATAACATTTTGGTGATCTCAGAGAGATCTTCTAAGATCACATTCGGTTTTACATCGCTTGTTTTTACATCTTCTCTTGTGCTCTCTCCACTCAGTACAAGAATTGACATTACATCACTTTGATCTGCAACTGCGATGTCGGTATACAGCCGGTCCCCTACAATAGCGATCTCATCCGGTTCGTATCCCGTTTCCTGGATGATATAGTCCAGTGTATGTTTCGACGGTTTTCCAAAGAATTCTGGAAATCTTCCCGTTGAAGCCTCTATAAGTTTTGCTATTGATCCACAGTCTGGAATAAATGCTCCGCCTTCCATTGGGCAGTTCCAGTCTGGATTGATTCCAAAATATATACAGCCATTCCGAATATAATGGCATGCTTTGGAAAGCTTTTCATAAGTTAAGGTTGTATCAAATCCCAAGACCACGATATCTGGATCTTCTTCTGTCAGGTTCATATCAAAATATTGAAATTCCTGGATCAGGGATTGGGTTCCTAGCACATAGATGCTTTTTCCTTCATAGTGTTCCTTAAGATATTTGACGATCACATGACTTGAGGTCATCATCTGATCTTTCTTGATCTGTATCCCAAGCTTCCCAAGTTTCTCAATATAAGCCTGCTGACTTTTTGATGAATTATTTGTAAAGAAGTAATATTCCCTTCCAGTGTCCTCAACTTTCTTTAAAAAATCTTTGGTAAATGGGAATAGTTCATTTCCAAGATAGATTGTTCCATCCATATCAAGGATAAAACATTTGATTTTTTCAAACATATGATTCCCCTGCAAATCCCTTCATTCATTATTTCTCTCCTCGATCATGTCGAGCTTTTAGAGCCAGTGCACATGCAGCACTGATCAGCGCTACAACTGTAGAATAGATACCTACATAAATCGTATCACCTTTTCCATAGTTGATCAGTAACGTACAGATTGTTGGTACCATCCCAGCTACCAAGAAACTTGGCACATGATATACAAAAGAAATTCCTGAATAACGTACTTCTGTTTCAAAGTAAGAAGACCATAAAGAACTGATAACCGCCCAGATCAGGTTATATGCAATACTCCAGCCAAGAACGATTCCAATAATTGTGATCGCTAGATTTCCTTTGCTTAATTCAATAACTTTCAGTGTAGGAATACTCAAAACAGCTGATGCTAAAGCTCCAATTACAAATGTTCTTGTATTTCCCAGTTTTTGTGCGCACCATCCACCAAACAGTGTAAATGGAATCTTAAAAATACATGCTATAATCGTAATAATATAAGTCTGGATCAGTGGCATTCCAAGCCAGTTAATGCAATAGGACAAGATCCATACGATAAAGATATTATAAAATGTTCCATCCACCCATCTTGTACCGCATCCAAGAAGTAATGTTTTCCAGTATCCTTTTACCATTGGAATAAATCCGACTTTATGTTTCTTTCCTTCTGCTTCTTCTGCCTCTAATTTTGCCTGTGCTTTCTTGTAATCTTCTGTTTCCATCATTTCACCTTTTTGACGGATAACGATCACTGTCAAGATAATTGCTGCCAGGAAAGGAATTCTCCATCCCCACGTAAAGAAAATATCTTCTGGTAATAATAATGTTGGTACTGCAATTAAAATAGAAGATAATCCGAATCCAATCGGAAGTCCGATCTGTGGAATCGCTGCATAGAAAGATCTCTTATTCTCTGGCACATTTTCGTATGCCATTAAGATCCCTCCACCCCATGTTCCACCACGTCCAAAGCATTGTGCCAGACGCATTAACTGAAGAACGATAACTACTCCGACTCCTGCGCTTGCTGCTGGTGGCAGGATTCCGATGATCGATGTCGAAATTCCCATCATCAATAAAGATGCATACATCGTAACTTTTCGACCTTTTCTATCACCAATATGTCCAAAGAAAATCGCACCAAATGGACCTGCAATATATCCAATCGCAAATGACATATAAGAAAGGATCAACGCTGTTGTTCCATTTCCCGTCTGTGAAAAAAACACTTTATTAAACACAGTTCCTGCTGCTGTTCCATATAATAAGAAACAATACCATTGCACCGCACTTTCAAACAATGTGATCGTTGCAATTTTTCGAAAATTATTTTTTTCCATATATTTTATCCTCCTTCTTGTTAATCTTCTTCCCCTTCATAGTATTTAAATGGCCATGGTCCTGAATAATCAGCACCCGTTGGAATTGTCTGATAATGTGTATTAATGCGATCTCCTTGAAGATCATGAATCAAATATCCTGGATTTCCAAGGAAGAAGCGATCTCCTCCACCTTTAAATTCCTCTTTTTTCTCTTCCTCTGTAAGATTTATATCATTTTTCCCCCTAAAATCAACTTCCATCTGCATTGCGATCGGTGGACATGTCACACATGGAATTTTATGCCATGATGTAAAAATAGCAGTATGCATATGACCACAACATAACGTAACATTTTCATGTTTATTTAAAATCTGTGCAAGTCTGTCTGCCTGATCAAATCCTTCATCCATTGCTGGCAATCCTGTTACAAATGGTGGATGATGTGTAAATACTAATGTTGGTTTCTCAGGATATTCTGTAATTCTTTCTTCCAGCCACTCTGCTACCCGATCGCTTAATCCACCCGAATGACAAGATGGTTTGCTTGTATCAATTATGATCACTCGAACTGGATATTCATCGATTGTATAGCAGATATAAGGTTTGATATCCTCTTTTACCGGAGTTTCCTCTGTAAACATTTCTAAAAAGAAGTCTCTTTTATCATGGTTCCCAGGAACAATGTAGACTGGTCTTGGAAGTTTTCTAAGTCCCTCTCTCATAAACTCATATCCTTCCCTTGTTCCACCCTCAGACAAATCCCCAGTCACTACAAAAAATTCTGGTAATTCATAATCCTTCATTGAACAAAAATAATCAATCGTCTGATGCAAGGCTTTCATTGTATCTGCTTTCTGGAAAGATAATTTTCCATCACCTCTTAAATGGAAATCTGAAATCTGAATAACTTTCATAAATGCAACCTCCTTTTTCATATCACGCTCTCGAGAATACATTTTTATTGTTCCGGAATAATAAATGTGTTAAAATTAATTAAACTTTTAATTTTTGTATCTCTGTTTCTTTAATTGAATTTTAACTTTTTTAATTGTTTTATTCAATTATTTTTAATTGTTTTAATAAAAATACAGATTATTGACTAATAATTCTCATCAATTTTTGTCTATTTTGAATGGTTTATTTCTGTTTTTTATTAAACTTTTAATGTTATTCAGGAGGGATTTATGTCATATTATAAAAAAGTTACATTAAAAGACATTGCAAATGATTCAGGTGTTTCCGTAAGTTCTGTTTCTATGATCTTAAATAAACGCGAAGGCGTTTCTTTTTCCAATGAAACGGTTGAAAAGGTTCTGTCCTCTGCGAAAAAATTGGGATATGAGATTTCTTCTTCCAAAAAAAAGAATGGTACACCCGCTTACAATACTCAAAGATCCGCAAAATATATTGCTATTTTTTGCCCTAACATATCAAACTCTTATTACTCTACAATCGCACAATCCATTGAGCAGGCTGCTTATCAAAAAGGATTTAAAACTTTGATCATCACGACTTTTCGTGATGAAACCTTAGAAAAAGAGTTCCTTCAGGATATGATCAAACTACATGTCAGTGGTATTGTTTTTACTATGATGCCTCAATGCCCACCGTTTTTAGAAAAGATTGCTAAGAAATATCCCGTGATCGTTATCGGAGATAAAACAACAGATATTGATCTGAATGTCATCGAGACAAGTAACTATACTGCTGGAGTTTTGATGGCTGAACATTTATACGAACTTGGGCACCGTAATATTGCATTTTTAACAACTACGATTGGTAAAAGCCTGTCCCTTGCCATGCGTTATCAACGTTTAAAAGCAATTCAGAACACCTATAAGAAACTTTGTATGAATGAATCTTATAATATCATTGTTAAAGAAGCCAAGATCGATCCAGAACTTGAACGTAAAAATATTTTCTTAGAACACGGCGTTGGTTATCAATTATGCAATGAATGTCTTGATGACAGAAATCTCGCAAATCTTACTGCATTCATCGGTAACAACGATATGGTTTCTTATGGGATCATGGATGCGATCCTTAAAAAAGGCTATCAGATTCCCGATGATTTTAGTGTATGTGGATTTGACAATGACTTTGCTTCCAGTCTGCTTCCGATCTCATTGACGACTGTGGAACATTACATGGAAGACAAAGGAAAGAAAGCATTTGATATGATCTATGAGAAGATTCAGGAAAAGGATGACTTCTTCGTTCAAGATGATAAATGTGTGATCCGTATTGAATACAAATCAAAACTTATTTCTCGTGATTCTACGAATGTTGCTCGTACACGAAAAAATATCAATTTATAACTTTGGTTATTAAAATTTTAATAATGTTTTTTAAGATAAAATTGGACACGGAACTAGTAGTGATCATTCCGTGTCCTTTTTGCGTTATAACATTTTGGTAATCTCAGAGAGATCTTCTAAGATCACATTCGGTTTTACATCGCTTGTTTTTACATCTTCTCTTGTGCTCTCTCCACTCAGTACAAGAATTGACATTACATCACTTTGATCTGCAACTGCGATGTCGGTATACAGCCGGTCCCCTACAATAGCGATCTCATCCGGTTCGTATCCCGTTTCCTGGATGATATAGTCCAGTGTATGTTTCGACGGTTTTCCAAAGAATTCTGGAAATCTTCCCGTTGAAGCCTCAATTAATTTTGCCATGGAACCACAGTCTGGAATAAATGTTCCACCTTCCATCGGGCAGTTCCAGTCTGGATTGATTCCAAAGTATGTACAACCATTTCGGATATAATGACATGCTTTGGAAAGCTTTTCATAAGTTAAGGTTGTATCGAATCCTAAGACTACGATATCTGGATCTTCGTCTGTCAGGTTCATATCAAAATATTGAAATTCCTGGATCAGGGATGGGGTCCCTAGCACATAAATACTCTTTCCATCGTAATGTTCTTTAAGATATTTGATGATCACATGACTTGAGATCATCATCTGATCTTTCTTGATCGGTATCCCAAGCTTCCCAAGTTTCTCAATATAAGCCCGCTGGCTTTTTGATGAATTATTGGTAAAGAAATAATATTCTCTTCCAGTTTCCTCGACTTTCTTTAAAAAATCTTTGGTGAATGGGAATAGTTCATTCCCAAGATAGATCGTTCCATCCATATCAAGGATAAAACATTTGATTTTTTCAAACATGAGCTGCCCTCCTATTTGATCACATCATCATAAAAATCATAGAATTTCAAAATTCTCATAAATGTGATACGGTCACGGATATATGGTGCAACTCTTGCTGTTTTTTCTTTCATATCCGGTGTAAATCCGATGTCTTCTAAGCTTTTTACTCCATGTACTTTCTCTAACATTGCAACAATCTCATCTGCTTTTGGAATCTCTTCTATGATCCTGATGATCTCTTCTGTTTTTTCTCTTAATACTTTTGGATCGATCAGATCTAACAGATTTGGATCATTTGTCTTTTTAATGCTTTCGCATAATTCTTTATTGGTAAATGTCTTTTCGATCAGGTCTGTCTCAATATCCACATGATCTTTTACCTTGAAGTTGCCCTCTTTTAAATATTTTACTGCTTCATGGTAGATGTCACTTACCTGGATCAGTCCGACTCCTACTTTCTCTCCATGGTATGCATCGATCTCATCATTGATCACTGCCATCTCCCAGAAATGTGCCATATGATGCTCTGCTCCGGATGCGGGACGGGAATGTCCTGTCATCTGCATGGCAAGTCCTGATAATAATAATCCATACATCAATTCTTCATATGCGTTGATATCTCTGTTACTTAATCCGTCTAAGGATTCTTTTAATTTATCCAGTGCGTCATATTCCATCTCACAGATACGGTCACAGATATATTCTCCATCCAGAATATTTGTGATCTTCCAGTCTGCAATGGCCGTGTATTTTCCTAACAGATCTCCGACTCCGGATGCTGTCAGTCTCATTGGTGCATCTGTAATGATACGGCTGTCTGCAACGACTAAAATAGGTGATTCTGCGATCATGCTCTTCTTAAATCCATACCATGACATAGCTGCAACTGTAGATACATAACCATCAACACTGGCTGCGGTTGGAACTGAGATAAATGGGATCTTTCTTTCATATGCATTATATCTTGTCAGATCATGGATTGTTCCTGATCCGACTGCGATCATGCAGTCAACTTCTTTGATCGGATCTAACTGTTCTTTGACTTTAGCTACTCCAATCTCATTAGCATGCAGGTTTTCTGGATCCAGTTTGATCACTGGAATTCCACCTAATAATCTTTCTACTTCTTTTCCTGCTGCCTCATAAGTATTGTCATCACATACCATAACGAGATGCTTATACTGATCATATGGTTCTTTGTTTAAGATTTCTGGGAGTTTTTTTAAAGCTCCTTCTTCCAGAATTACATCATCTACGACTAGCTGATGATCCCTTCCACAACTACAGTTTCCTGTGAATTCTTTGATATTGATTTTCATGTCAAACACCCTTTCCTGTCCTTGTTTAAAATACTAATGAATGGTACAATGAAACAACATTTTTTTGTTGCAAGATTTCTTTCATTTTCTTTTGCGTTTTGCCAAGTGCTATAATCTCCTGAAATAATTTTAAGTAATCTTTTTCACCTGCCACCGCAAAACCAAACACTAGATATACTATATTTCCTTCCGTAAACTCAATTCCTTCTGGACACATCACAAGACTTAATCCATCTTTATAAATCTCTGATTCTTTTCCTGCATGTGCCAATGCGATTCCTTTACTGATAATGATATAATCGCCATATTCTTTTACATTTTCTACTGCTTTTTGCCCGTAATCAGCTCCTACACAACCCTTTTTTTCTAAAATATCAGCTGCTTGTAAAATGCCTTGCTCCCATGTAATCTTATCAAATGTAATCCTGATTCTTGACGGATCAAGCATCTGTGCAAGCATACTCTTTCCTGTATTTTGAATCTTACTTTCCATCAATTTATAAACATCCTCGAAAAATTCATCTCTTTTCTCCATATCTAACTTCTCAAGGAATGTTTTCATCACATCCAGAAAATGCTGCTGGACATATCTTTTTTCATTCTCTGGCTTTACTTCTTTCCTTCCCAGTAAAAATGCAATGTTCTGAATCGCATTAATATCATTCATTGTAAGCTGAGCATGAACTTTCACACATGGTATATTTTCTGTCTTTATATTTACTGTTGATATCACAAAATCAATCTTATTATTTTTAAGAAACTCTTCAACTTTCCGACCTGGAACTACATTTGCAACCCTAAAATCAAAGTAATTCTTAATCTGAGCTTCTAGATATTTTCCCGTTGCCATACTGCCTGGACAAACGATTAATACCTCTAAAAGATTTAGATATTCAAGATTCCTTACAAATGCTGCACATATATGGATCATAATAGATTCTTTCATTTCTTTTGTCAGAGGATATCCAAGATACCGCTCTAAGATATTACTATTTTTCTCTACCGTTTTTTCTAAAATCTCTTTTGAAATTGGCAGTTCGTCACTTAATGGCATCTCAAAATCATAATCTTCCCAATTTTTTAATGTCCTGATGTGATCAAGCAGTGATTCAATTAATACCGTGTCTGTCTGAAGACTGCAGTTTACATCTTCCCCAACCATTTGCAGAAAATATACGATAATCCCATAAAGTTCCACATCATTAATCTCTTTTTGCTCTGAAGCAATGTTGAAATCATGTTGTTTCATATAACGTCCAAAACTTTTGATGTCACTTTTCGTTACACTAATTTCATATTTTTGTGCAAACCAATTTAGAAGATTATCGCTTGCTGTCTCTCCAGTTAACTTGCTGGCTGCTTTACTCTTATCATTTTTAATCTTCTGATTCAGAAATACAAACAGATAGATTATTGTATAACAAAATACTCTCTCTGAAAGCAACATATGCTGTTCTTCCATATATTCTCTAAAATCATTTTTGACCATTTCAAGTGAGACATTCATATCTAATTTTCTTTGAATTAGCTGATGAAAAAAACTTTTTTCCATATAATCATTTTCTAGATCATAGAAGATCTGTATCAAAAGATTTTCTTTGTCTTTTTGTTCACATTCAATTTTAATTCCTTTGCTGCTTTTCATCATTACATTTACCTGAAAAGCCAGACAGTAATCTTTGACTGTCTCAAAATCATTTAAAATTGTATTTCTGCTGACATTTAATTCTTTTGCCAGATTCTGCATCGTAACGTAGCCTTCACTCATCAACAACTCTGCAATAATATAAATCTGTCTTTCTTCTCTGGACATCTTATAAGAATAAGTATCCATATAGTCTAATCTTTCTTGAATCTTTGAAAAATCTTTTTCCAGAAGAAATAATTGCTCTTTTTCATTTAATTTTGCTGGAGACATTTTCGCTTCCGCCAAGAAATCATTAATTTCATTCACATCGGTTCTTAATGTCTTTAACGATATTCTGTATGTTGTGATGAGTTTGTTTACTTCCAGACTTTTTGAATTACTTAAAATCAGCTTCTCAAGAATCTCTGTACTTCTCTTTCTCATAAATGTCTCCTATGTATGTCACCCTAACTGTTCTCTCAGATATTCAGGGATTTCATCTAATTTTTTTGTCATACAGTTTTCAACAACTTCTTTATTCATCACAGCCTGCATCAGCGCTTGTAAAAATTCAAGATGCTGATCACCATCTTTGATTGCTAAATTAAAAACTGCTGTAGTTTCTATACTTTCTTCATCTGAATCCATTCTATAGAATCTTACTGGGTTCTTCAATCTCAAAAAGCATACACAATTATCCTTAATTCCATCTACTTTACTGTGAGGGATCGCAACAGGAACTTCACTTGGAAGTCCTGTTGGATATTCTTTTTCACGTTCAATACATGCTTTCATAAATGTTTTATCTGCATATCCAGCTTTGGCAATTGCCTGTCCACAAAGCGAAATCGCTTCTTCCCAGTCTTTTGCCTCTCCTTCAATAGCCAGATAATGATTTGTCTGTCCCATAAGTTTTTAGCCTCCTATTTATTATCCGATGATTCTGTGGATGAATCCGATTAGAATACAAATTGGATTCTGCCCGAAGAATCCGTCTGTTACCATTCCACTAACATGTACACCTGTTGTCTTCATCATTAATGTTGCTTCTGGTGCGAAAAAGTTTGTTAAGAATGTTACTAAGAATAAACATAAAATTGTTGTTACGATACTACGGAATAAGTTTCCTTTACTTGCCATAACGCACATTGGTGTTACATAACATACGATTGTTAATAATCCGATTGGAAAATATGTCATGTTTGGAATGATAAATGCCATTAAGATAACACAAGGGATTGCAACTACTGTAGATGTAATACAGCAAGGATCTCCTAATCCTAAGGCGATATCCATTCCGATGTAGATTTCTGCGTCATCACCCATTTTACTCTTCATATAAGCACTTGCAGCGTTTCCTAAAGCTGTAAGCCCCTCCATCATAACTGTTACCATTCTTGGGATTAAGATTAGCACTGCTGATACTCCCATACCGATTGATAATGTTGTTCCAATATCCTGCTTTGTAATAATACCCAATAAGATACCGACAACAACACCGATAACTGCTGTATCACCAAAGAATCCTAATTTAGATTCAATCTTATCCATGTTTACATCAATTTTGTTTAATCCTGGAATGCAATCAATAATCTTGTTAAATAATGTTGCTAATGGGAATGTTGTTCCAATATAAGATAATGTAGAACATGTTGTTCCTTCAAGTCCGAAAAATTCCTGCCAAGGTTTTGCGACAATCTGCCCAAGGAACAGTGCTAATGCAGATGCAGCTAATGTAACAACAACACCAACTGCGATACTATCTGTTAATGCATATGCCATCGCACCTGGAATGATGAAATGGATGTAGTTCCAAATATCAACGTTCATAACCTTTGTTAATTTTAATTTTAGTAAAATTAAGTTCAAAATAATAATCAACGGTAATACAACTGGTGCAAATGGTACAGACCATGATGCAGCTCCTACTGCAGCAAATCCTAAGTCAGTTGTTGTAAATCCACCACCCATTGACTGGTAATATTTGATAACTGGCTGAATACTTGTTGTCAGTAAATTAACGACTAAGCAAAGTCCCTGAAATCCGATACCAACCATCAATCCTGATTTGATCGCCTGCCCAAGTTTCATTCTGAAGAACAATCCGATGATGATCAATACGATTGGCAGCATAACCGCCGCTCCTAAATCTACAATTCCTTTAAAAAAGCTAAATACAGCATCCATTTTTTATTCCTCCTCTATATAATATCTGATCTATTCTCCAAGAATCTTATGACATTCATCAATGATACTCTGTTTAATCTTTCCTTCATTGATTCCTGAGATCAGGCCAAATACGCTGATACAAGGTTTTTCTACTGGTTTTCTGTAATTTGTTGTTGTTAAGATTAAGTCTACATCATTTTGTTTTAAAGGAATCTCACTGATACTTGATTTGAAGATCTTTCCTGGAATATTAGCTTCTGCTAAAATCTTCTTTACTGCTTCCTGAGCTACTGTTGATGTTGCTACTCCACTTCCACATGCTACTAAGATTTTTACTTCATTTGCCATAATTTTTATCCTCCAAAAAACTTATCATGGTTGTATTTCAATTCGTTACTAATTCATGAATTATCTTATGGCATTATAATATATCTTACAAAAAAATCATTCAAGCCAAGTTTCCGTTTGTACATTTTACCTAAAGTGTGCTAAGTCCAATTCTGTTCTTGTACGTAAAACCTATTTTTGACTAATGAACTGTTCTATAAACATAAATTATGCTAATCTTATTGTATTGTATATTCTTTATTATATATACGCACAAATTTCAAAAATTCTGAAGCTGCATTTCCTAACTGCCGATCCTTTCTCAATGCCAGATAAGTACACCTTTTTAATGTCATTTCAGGCATATCTTGATCTTTATACTTTTCAATAAATTGCCGGATCAGATTTGGAATATAGTTTGGAGGAATTGATCTTGTATAGGCAAATCGAATATTTCCTGTATGTCGCTGATAAATCCGATTCATAGAACGTTCAGCTTTCTTTGTTGATTCTATAACTTCCATAGCATAAGGTAAAAACTCTTTTCCTTCTTTGGTAAGAACCAAAAATCGTCCTTTCTTCTCAAATAATGAAAATCCTAGTTCTCCTGTACAGAATATAAAGTTGGTAACCGTCTGTATATTTATCCTGCTGATCATTGTATGCAATGTGAGCCATGTAGAACCGGCCATAGTGAAATGTGTGAAAATCTTGGAAATAATTTAGATCGTCCTGGTGGTTTTACGCAGTACTATACTGTTCTCCCACGACAGATTGCACGTGATGTTATTACCGCATTCCTGACGGAATCAGCTATGACCGTGCTTCTCTTGGTGAACCTTTATCATCTGTCTATGCCTGTCAGGAAAATATCAATGTTGGGTTTCCACGCAAAACTTGCAAAACTACGTGGTGCTAAAAAAGTTATTATGATTGAAATTAATGATAACCGTTTAGAAACTGCGAAACAATTCGGTGGCGTTGCTAAAGGAGCTTTAACAGAACTTGATACTAATTATATCCATTATAATGGTCTTTGGATTTATGGGCATTATGGTTCTAATAGCATGCAAGTGCAAAAATCTTTTGAACTTGCAATTTCTGACGAATTTGAAGCCGAGAAATTTATCACTCATATTTTACCACTTAGTGAAATTAATAAAGGAATTGCCCTTACTAAATCTGGGGAAGCAATAAAAGTTGTATTACATCCAAATGATCAATAATTTAATCTCGTACATATATGAAAAAGGTACCGAATCTAAAACTTTTTAGATTCGATACCTTTTTATTTCAGGGAGTATCCCAAAGTTTGTGTAAACCTTCAAACTGATGTAAGATAATATTACTCAGTTTGGAGGTTTTTTTATGGGAAGAAGAAAAGGAGACACACCACAAAAAGCAGCATTAAGACAATTAATGCAAGGATATTTAAAGGACAATGATATCAGTGTAAAAAATGGAACAGATGTTAATGCAATCATGCGTGATATGATGTCAGTGATCCTTGAAGGTGCTCTGGATGAAGAACTTAATGAGGAACTAGGCTATTCCAGATATGATTATCGTAATAAAGATACCAATAACAGTCGCAATGGTCATTCTGGGAAAACCATGCATACCAGTTATGGGGATATGGAAATCGCTGTTCCTCGTGATCGTAATGGCGAATATGAACCCAGATTAATCAAAAAATATCAGAATACTGTTACCCAGGACATGGAGGAAAAGATTCTCTCCATGTATGCAAAAGGCATGACGACCGGAGATATTGAATCTCACATGAAAGAACTCTACGACATTGATATATCAGACAGTACGATCAGCAGGATTACAGATAAGATCCTTCCGATCGTAAAAGAATGGCAGGAAAGACCTTTGGAAGAAGTCTATGCAGTTGTTTATATGGATGCAATCCACTATCATGTGCGAAGTGAAGGCCGAATTGTAAAACGTGCTGTTTATATCGCTCTTGGGGTCAACATGGATGGTAAAAAAGAAGTCCTTGGAATGTATGTGGGTGATAATGAAAGTGCTAAATTTTGGCTTTCTATCATCAATGGGCTGAAAAATCGTGGCGTTGAAGATATTCTGATCACATGTGTGGATGGACTGACAGGATTTCCACAGGCAATCGAAGCTGTATTTCCACAGACAGAGATACAACAGTGCATCATTCATCAGATACGAAATACCACAAGATATGTATCTTATAAAG
>OWIY01000130.1_pt1 | contig 22934 bp, 21 predicted proteins | sample 1732841 | NCBI WGS metagenome assembly OWIY01 (sample SAMN05065760, study PRJEB22554) | human gut metagenome | biome: ENVO:2100002; feature: ENVO:00000062; material: ENVO:00002003 | host: Homo sapiens | place: USA | reverse complement strand
CTTACTGTCTTCATCCTTCAGAAATCCCATTTTGACTATCGCATAACCCATGAATATCATAATGAACAGCTTTGCGATCTGCTCCATCAGAAGTATACTCAGTTCCATTTTTGCCCTCTTTTCTTTCTCATCAAAAGAAGCGGATTGCCAGACGCAACCCGCTTCCCATTATTTCATTTCTTTTCTATCGGTTCATTTCTCGTCTGTCAGATTTTTCCATCCTTTAAACAATATCAAATCCCCTGTTCTCTGTCAAGAAATCTCATTTTTTCAGACTTTTCTCTTGCTACACCTGTCCAAGAAGCCTTCTGCACTTCTGGTTCATCTCGCCCAGTTCCTGCACAACCGGTAACAGATCCTCTTTACTCATTCCATAACTGATCATGCAGAGTGCCTTATAGAAAAATTCGTTCACTTCCGCATCTGTTTTCCCCATGACGACCGCCGGGAAAATGATAGCTGCCATCTCCCGGATTCCGAAAAGAATTGCAGTCTCCACGCCGCGCACATCTGTTTCGTGTTTCCAGATATTGCTCACATCATATTCGGAGGTATTGCCACACGGTGCTGCACAGACTGTGCAATCCGGTGCGACGGTATTTTTTTCTTCTCTTACTTTTTCGATCATCGCTTTTAAAGCTGCTGCCCCGGTGTTACTGTTCGTAATCGTATGCACAAGACCTTCGATGATAATCTCATCTGTGTTTTCTGTCTTTGGATTGTTACCACAGGATCTGGCAAGACCGATCAGCGCACCGGTTAGTTCATCCTGGAGTGCTAAAATCTCCTGTCCCTGCGAAATCGTCGCTGTATTACTCATATTTTCATTCCTCATACCTTCTTTTTTTGTATGGATAAGTATACGGTTTCTGGATTTTCATTTCTGTTGTAATAACAACATTATTCCGATTTATCTGTTCCAATCAGGACTTTCTTTCCACAAAATGCAAAACCATAATACCGTCTCTTTGATTTAGGTATTCCATCAAATAATAATTCCATTCAGATGATCGCACTCATGTTGAATAATCTGTGCCGTCCATCCACTGTATTTTTGTCTCTGCCGTTTAAAATTGATATCCTCGTATTCTACTTCAATTTCCTGATAACGCACACATTTTCTTACGCCATCCAGAGACAGGCATCCTTCTTCTGTCTCATACTTTCCGTTTCTCTTTACAATCTTCGGATTGAACATCGCAACATTCATAAATCCCATATTGACTGCAATGATCGCTTTATTTACCCCGATCATATTTGCTGCCATTCCCACACAGCCATCTTCGTGCGCTTTTAATGTATCCAGTAAATCAATTGCAACTGGAAAATCTCCTTTCGTTGCTTTCTCTGCCTTCTGGCGCAGAAAAAAGAGATCTCTCATAATTGGTTTTACCATTTTATCTTTCCCCTTTCCGTAGTACTAGTTACTGTTCACAGTACCTGTGGCCAGCAACTAGTACTTTCCAGTATACACGATTTTTCCCATTTTTAGGTTGGAAAAATTGGAAAATGCACATATAATTAGATTAGTTTTCAAATACAAACAGGAGTGTACTATCTATGGATAAGATTAAAATTATAAAAAAGAACGATGAATATTCTTCCGAATATCAGATCGGAGATACTTTTAAAATCGAAGGCACCTGGTATGGTGGTGTTCATATCATCGGCAAGACCGGCGCACCGGTTTCTCTTGATAAAGATGAGTATATTTATCTGGATGCAGATCCGGAAAATAAAATAGATTCTTCGTCTGTAATTTCCCACCCGGAATCGTCTGCCTCAACACAAACCAGTACGGTTATCCCAGAAGCACAGCCTGCTTCTACGCTTTCTGCCAATACCGAAAAAAATGACGCAGAACCCCTCCATGAAATCCATGTTGGCGATATCGTGCGCCATTTCAAAAGAGAATGGGTATCCGAAGAGAGCACCAAATATCTCTACAATGTACTGGCTTTCGCCGAGCATACTGAAACAGGCGAAAAGCTGGTTGTCTACCAGGCAATGTATGCACCATTCAAAATCTGTGCAAGACCATACGATATGTTTATGAGCGAAGTCGATCACCAAAAATATCCGGGGATCAGGCAGCACTGGCGTTTTGAAATAAATGAATAAATCATGATTAAATAAAAATGGAGAATCTCCCAGGCCCCGGCTGATACCGGAGCGGATGATTCTCCATTTCAGAATGTCTGCTTTGTTTGTTTCTTCTTATTTCAGGTTCTGATACTCCTCAATCACCTTATCCATCAAGCTTTCTGCTTTTTTATACACTTCTTCATCCATCTGATTGTATGGGAAAATTGCGCGTTCCGAAACTTCTACTCCTCTATGTTGCATTAGTTTTTTGAACAAGAGCGAGAAATTTGAATCCATGTCATAGAGTGGCATCAGTTCATGTGTCAGTGCTGATAACTTCATAACCCGGTCAAAGTCTTTTTCTTTCGTTGATTTTACAAGATCACTCCAAATTTCAGGAACGATATTAGAAAGTGCCCCGATACATCCTACGCCTCCGGATGTAAGATTATAAAGGAACTGATCATCAAATCCTGAGAACATCTCAAACTCATGTCCTTCTACTGCCAGCATCAGTTCATTTGTATGATTTGGCTCTGATACAGAATCCTTTAATCCTTTAATATTAGCATTATTTTCTACCAGTTTTTTCAAAGTTTCCGGTGCAATAGAATGTCCACTTCTTGCCGGGAAATTATAAATATAAAGATTTCCTTTTACCGCCTTTGCAAGCGTATCATAATATACAAAAATCTTTTCCTGATCCAGTGCATAATAACATGGTCCGATAACCATTGCTCCTTCATAGCCCATTTCATTCACTTCATTTGACAACGCCACAGTATCTTCAAAATTAAGGCTTCCGGTTCCAGCATAAAGCTTTGTGCGCCCTGCAGTATAATCTGCATAGAATTTGAAGAAATCATGTTTCTCCTGTTTCGTAAGTCCTGTAAATTCACCGGACGATCCCAACACAAGAATTCCATCAACGCCTCCTTCAATCAGGAAATCAATTACCTTTTTATTCCCTTCATAATCCGGTTTTTCATTTTCATCAAAAACTGTAACAACTGGTGTAACGATTTTACACATATTTTTCTACCTCTCTTCCTATCTTTATCTTAATTCACTTTCTTGTAAAAATCAGACAATATAATTCGTCAGCTGACCAATCCGGTCTATCTCACATGTAACTTTATCACCTTTCTTCAGGAACCTTGGTGGCGTAAATCCCATTCCAACACCTGCTGGTGTACCGGTTGCAATAATGTCACCGACCTCCAGAGTAATTCCCTGGGATAATTCAGCAATCAGCCCTGGAACTTTTTTAATCAGATATTTGGTATTTGAATTCTGCCTGAGTTCACCATTCACATAACTCTTAATATCCAGTTCTAACGGCATCGGAAGCTCTGTACGGTCTACGATCACAGGTCCCATGATCGTATAATTATCCAGACTTTTTCCCATTAGCCACTGTCCATGTCTGGTCTGAAGATCTCTTGAAGAAAGATCATTAAATACGGAATATCCAAATACATATTCTTCTGCTTTTTCTTCCGTGATTCCTTTTCCTTCTTTTCCTATGATAACCGCTAATTCTGTTTCATAATCCACTTTTTCATCGATATCAAACCGTCCCTGGATCTCTTCATTTGCCCCAAGAATGCGGTTTGTTCTTTTTGCAAAATACACGGTACCGGATACTTCATCCGACACAGCTCCTGCCAGATGTTCTTTTGTCTCTTCCAGATGATCTGTGTAATTGACTCCGACACAGAGAATATCATGAACCGTATGTTCAATCGGTGTCAACATCTCCTGCTCTTCCATTCTATGTACCGATCCATCTGCAGCACAGATCATCTGTGCTGCTTTTTGCGGATCACCATTTACCATATGAACAAAATCTATCAACGTTTTCCCTTTTAATTCCGGGAATAATTCATCCAGAAAAAACACGGTTTCTTCCTTTTCGAAAGCTGCCAGATGAATTTCTCCATTTTTATCTTTTACTCTGGTATAGCGCAATTCTTTCACCCCATTTTTTACATATAGTTACAAACTCTCGCAATTGCCATTTCTGTATATCCAAGAGCTTCTGCTTTTGTCAGCTTGCCATCCGCAACTTCCTTGATTTCTTTCATCAGCTCATCACCAAGTTCTGTCATCGTCTTGGTTCCGTAAATATACGGGCTTGCATCAATATCAATATTATCGGACATATTTGCAAAAGTAACTTTATTACCGGTGATCTTAATTACCGGTGCAAGCGGATTTCCTGTCGGTGTACCACGTCCGGTAGAAAATACGACAATCTGACATCCACCGGCTACCATTGCCGCTACTGATGATGGGTCATTTCCCGGAGTATCCATAATAACAAGTCCCTGTTTTGGTTCTACCTGTTTTGCATAATCATATACTGCTGTTACTTCTGAATGACCACCTTTATGGATACATCCCAATGATTTTTCTTCCAATGTTGTAAGTCCTCCTTCTTTGTTTCCAGGAGAAGGATTTCCTTCACGGATATCATGTCCTACCAACTTAATCGCATGCTCATAGTCATGAACGATCTGGTAAATTCTGTCACTGATTTCTTTTGTCTTTCCACGTCGTGCCAGAATATGTTCTGCGCCAATAAATTCTGTTGTCTCAGAAAGAATCGAAGTACCTCCAAGTTCTACCATACGGTCACTCATCTCTCCGATCAGGACATTTGCTGCAAGTCCTGAAGTCGGATCCGAACCTCCACATTCAGTTCCAATAATCAGTTCAGAAAAATCAAATTCTTCTTTCTGCAGAAGAGAAGCTTCCTGTGCCATCTCTTTTGCTGCACGGACAGCTTTTTCTACTGTAGAAATCGTTCCTCCGTTTTCCTGGATAATGAAATGGCGGATTGGTTTATTCGTTCTCTCTTTAATTGCATCTAACACAAGATCCATCTGACAGTTTTCACATCCAAGTGATACAACGACCGTTCCATATACGTTCGGGTTTGCTGCATATCCTGCCATTACATCCATCGTGAACTGCTGATCTGACGGAACCTGGGAACATCCATTCTGGTTATTGAATGTAACTGCAGATTCTACCTGGGATGCGATAATTCTTGTTGTATCTGATGCACAGACACTTGCCGGTAAAATTAAAATTTTATTTCTGATTCCAACTCTTCCATCTGGTCTTCTATATCCCCAAAAAGTCATTTTTTCCATTTTAAAATTCCTCCTGTCTTCTTATATTCCGTATTTAAAGATTTTCTCTGTGATTCTGGACATTATGTACATGTACATGTTCGCCAACATGGATGTCACATGCTGCAAGACCAATGTGTTCTCCATATTTTACTACTTCCGTTCCTTTTAGCATTTCCTTGATTGCTACTTTATGGTACATTGGTACATCTGTAGCTGCTGTAATCTTCTGTACATCTCCGTTTCTGTCTCTCCAGATTATTTCATCTCCTGCATTAATCTTTTCAATTGCTACAACGACGGTATCTTTTTCATCAATAATTGCTGCGTTAACTGTTACTGCCATTTTACTCATCTCCTATTTTCATGTTTAAATGATGTTGTGGGCAAAAGATATTTTGACCCTGGTATCTTTAAATTAATATGTTACAATATATCTTGTTACTTCGCCGCTTCTGTTTTCTTCTCTTCCAGAGGGAATTTCGGGCAGCCATATTTATGTGCCCACCAGTTTGTGACGATCGGAACAAGAATTGCTGTGATAACTACGGATGCTGCAACCTGTGCTGTTGCCTGTGGTACATATGCTTCCAGACTCTTATCTGCAAGTCCTACAACTGCCGGAACTGCAACCGCATTACCTGCTGTTGTCGCTACTGCCCATCCGGCATAACCCGGTCGTTTTGAAATCTTCCGATCACATAATACAATAAATGCTCCACCAATAAAAGTAGTCATAAATCCAAGCAGAACTCCTGACGGTCCTCCCTTTATAACTGCGGAAAGATCAATTCCTGCTCCAAGTGTAAGTCCTACAAAAGGAATTAAAATCGGTCCTGCCGGTGCAAGGAAATCAGAAAATGATTTATCAAGATTTCCAAGGATCATACCAACAATGATCGGTGTAATTGCCGCAAGGATTGAAAGAATCGGAATATTTGCAAGTCCTGAAGCTCCCATTGCGACCAGTGTAAAAAATGGACCATCATTCAATGAGAGTAATGCCATTGCACCACAATCTACTTCATCACCATAAGACTGCATCAGGGAAAGATATACGGAACCATTGCTGTTTGTTACCGCACAGATAACTGCTAATGCAGATAATCCAAGAAATCCATTTGTACCGAACACTTTACCAACTACAATACCAATTACTGCTCCAGCCACAAATTTGGAAATCAGAAGAACCCCACCACGTTTGAATACACTTCCGATTTCATTAAATCTCAGCGTTGTTCCGAGACATACCAGCTGAATTCCCATCGCTGTTGCCGCACCTGCATTCGAAAAAGTTGCTGTTGTAAGTGAACCTACCTGAAGTACCGACGAACAAAACGTATTTAAAATTGCCCCAATCAAAAGCGGAACGATCATCATTCCAGCCGGCACTTTCTTCAAAAAGTTCATAATCATAGTTTTTTTGCCTCCTCTTTACCTTTTACTTTTCACTCGTTCGTATATACGCACTCCGTATGTATTTACATACTTCATGTTTTTAAAATAGCACTTATGTATTTTATTGTCAATATATCATTAAATTAATTCATTATTTTTATCATTTTGCACAATTATTCTATATAATTTTCTACATATACGTCAAACAACTCTGGAATTCCATACAAATATCTGATATAATTTTTGTATACTTGATTGAAATTTAGATTATTTCAATGTTAATAAAGGAGATTTAAATCAATGGCAACAACTGAACACCGCCCTACTGAACGGGTGCTTGATATACTGGAGCTTCTTTCCAACTCTGAGGAAGGAATGACTCTTACCGAACTTGCCAAAGCACTGAATGCCCCAAAAAGTAGCATTATGCCGCTTGTTCATACGATGACTGCCCGGAATTTTATTTATATGCAAAAGGATACGCTTCGCTATCATATCGGAGTTGCTACATATTCTGTTGGTGTAGCCTATAATAACCGCAAGGCTTCTTTGCAATTCATTCAACAGGAGATGAATAATATTACTGCATTAAGTAACGAAACATGCCAACTTGGTATCCAATCTCGAAACATGGTACTTTATATTGCAAAAAAGGATTCACCTCAGCCAATCCGCCTGATGTCTTCCGTAGGAAAGCAGCTTCCTTTGTACTGTACTGGTTTGGGACGAGCACTTCTCGCTTATAAATCCGAAGAAGAAATTCGTAGCCTGTTTCCGGAAGTTCTCACTGCATATACACCACACACAATCGCTACCATAAATGATCTACTTAAAGAGCTAGAACTTACCCGTCAACGGGGATATGCCGTGGAACGTGAAGAAACAAATTTAATGGTAAATTGTATCGCCGTTTCGCTTGATTACAATAATGCACCAATCGCTGCTCTAAGTATATCCATCCCAACCTTCCGTATTTCCGAGTCTAAAGAAAAAGAAGCTGTCCAGATTCTTTGGGAAGCCAAACAGCGTATTGAGACACATTTTAAAATGTATGGCGTTGATTTTGGAAATTAAAAAATACCTGACAGAAAGCCGTCTCACTTTCTGTCAGGTATTTCTTTTCGTCTATGCGTTTTTTCCTTCCCCGGCAAAATATTCTTTCACAAGTTTTACCACAACTCCTGACAACAGGAATACTGCAATCAAGTTCGGGATTGCCATCAGTCCGTTAAATGTCTCTGCAATATTCCACATCAGCCCAAGATCCATCGTTGCTCCAACGATCGCAACCAGTGAATACAGCACCATAAACGGTTTGTTGACCTTTGTTCCAAATAAAAATTCAATACATCTGGTTCCGTAAAGCCCCCACCCGATAATAGTTGAAAATGCAAAACAGCACATCGCAACCGCGGTAAAGATCGATACCCAGTTCCCATATGTAGAAGTAAATCCAAGAATCGTAAGTTCCGCACCTGCTGCCTCACCGTATCCAACCGGGACTCCACTGCACAGGATCACTAGTGCCGTCAGAGTACAGATTACGATCGTATCTACAAATACTTCAAAGATTCCAAAGAATCCCTGTTTCACCGGTTTTTTTGTATCTGCACATGCATGTGCGATCGATCCGGTACCAAGCCCTGCCTCGTTGGAGAAAATTCCTCTGGATACTCCCTTTTTCATACTCATAAAGAAACTTCCTACAGCTCCACCAGTAACCGATGCCGGTGTAAATGCCCCTTCAAAAATGGAAACAAACACATGTGGAATATTCTTAAAGTTCAGCAGAACTACACCAACTGCAAGCAGAATATAGATTACCGCCATAAACGGTACCAACTTTTCCGTTACCTGTCCGATTCTCTTGATTCCACCGAGAAGGATCAGTGCGATCAACACCGCAAGCACAATTCCGATCACAAGATTGACCGTCTTTGCTGCATCGGTTCTGATCACCCCGTAATTGAATAATGCGGAATCAATTGCTGTCGTAATCGTATTGACCTGTGTCGCATTTCCAGTCCCGAATACCGTCAGCACACCGAATGCTGCAAACAAATATGCAAGCCAGTGCCAGTTTTTATTCAGACCATTCTTAATATAATACATTGGTCCGCCGACCAGATCCCCTTCTGCATTCTTTTCACGGAAATGTACGGCAAGTGTTACTTCTGAAAATTTAGTACACATTCCAAGAAGTGCAGATATCCACATCCAGAAGACTGCCCCCGGTCCTCCGATTGCGATTGCTCCTGCAACTCCTGCAATATTTCCGGTTCCGACCGTTGCCGCGAGTGCCGTACAGACTGCCTGAAATGGCGTCATCGCACCATCTGATGCATCCTTTTTCCGAAGCATGCGTCCGATCGTCACCTTCATAGCGTATGGAAATTTTCTGATCTGGATAAATCCGGTTCTGACACTGAGCAGAAGCCCTACCCCAATGATACAGAACATTGCCGGCACACCCCAGATAAAATTATTGACCACATTATTCACCGACTCAATTGTAGATAACATCCCTTATCGTCCTCCAGATTTGAAAGATTTTTTCATTGATCTTTCATTTTCTTATTTTTGGTATATAAAATGAATATTTCATTTATTATACACAATTCGTCAGGGAAATACAACTGATTTTTCATAGCGGACGTTTCTGCCGAACATTTCTTCTTTTTTATACTTCGTAATGCATTTCTTTTTTTATTTTATCCTGGATTTCCACAAGTACTTCCATCAAAAGCGGATTGAACGCTCCGCACTCTCCGTTCAGGATCATCTTCATTGCCTGCTCATGCGAATACGCATCTTTATATACACGCTTGCTCACCAGCGCATCATAAACATCTGCCACAGATACGACCTGTATCGTGACTCTGTGATGAACACGTTTCCATCGCCACGTCACACGCTGATGAACACAATTCTATGTTCTCTGCCTCTGTAGTTACTTTTTTATTATCAACAATCACTGCCAGCTTTTTCTCCATCTTATGACACCTTTTTCCCTTTCTCTGAATTCTTTGCCTTAAACTGTTCTTTTGCATTTGGTACAACACCGCTTTGATTTCCTTTCAGCACAAAAGTCAGTTTATAAGGATCTGGGCTTCCGTCTTCGTTATATCCACCAACCAATACTCGGTCAATGATACTTTCAAAAACTACCCTGTCGAATTCATCGAGAATCTCTTCGTTTTCTAATGTCTGACGAAGTTCCGCCATTCGCTTTTCTACATCTTTTTGTTTGTTGATACTCTCATTTAATAATTGTTTCTTTCCATTAAGGGTATGCAGCTTACGATTGAACTCAATCATTTTATCGCCATAAACCTCTTTACTGATTGTACCATCAATCAGCATATCTGTCATTCGGCTTTTTTTACTTTCCAAAGAAGAAATATCTTTATCGAGCTGCTGTCTTCTACGAACGTCCTCATCGTTGGTAAGAGAACTTTCCACAGCAGCCATAACAATCTCCAATACATCTTCAAAATTTCCTGCCAAAAGACCAAATGCTTCTACAAATGCTCTCTCCAGAATCACTTCATCAATCGCCTTACAGTTCGGGCAGTTCTTAATTCCATGTTTCGTTGCATTCATACACTGCCACACTGGCTTTTCGTATGTGGAATTACTATGTCTGGTACGTCTTGTCAACTTGTGACCACAATAAGCACATTCGCACATACTGCTGAATGCATATTGTCTGGTGTATCGTTCACGATTGCCTGTGGTTTCCACCACTTTGTTTTTAGCCCTTTTCAAGCGAATCCTTTCTGCTTCATCCCACACTTCTCTGGAAACAATTGCTTCGTGATGGTCACGAATATAATACTGCTCCTCCTCTCCCATGTTTGCCAGTCTACGTTTGGAAATCGGGTCTGTGGTAAATGTCTTTCCAAGTAGAATATCTCCCTTGTACTTCTCATTCTTTATAATCCCCATAACTCCGTGAGTGTGCCAACTGACTTCGCCTTTTTTATTCTTCTTGCCAAGTTCCATCAGTCGATTGGCAATCGTGGTTGTCCCATACCCTTGCAAATACATATCATAAATAAAACTGACAATCTCCGCTTCTTCCTCGTTAACGGTTAATGTCTTATCTTCCGAATGATAATCATATCCGAGACAGCCATTAAAACCAATCAACTCCCCACGCTTCATCTTCATTTTCAATCCCATCTTCACATTCTGTGAAAGAGACTCCACCTCCTGCTGCGCAAGAGAACTCATAATCGTAAGAAGCAATTCTCCGTTCATATCCATCGTATTGATATTCTCTTTTTCAAAATAAATCGCAATGTTTCGCTCACGGAGCATTCTTACATATTGAAGTGTATCCAGCGTGTTTCTTGCAAATCTGGAAATAGATTTTGTCAGTACCATATCAATTTCTCCGTTCTGGCACTTCTGAATCATCGCCTGGAATCCCTCACGCTTATCCACCTTCGTCCCTGTAATTGCTTCATCTGCGAAAATTCCGGCATTTACCCAATCTCGGTTTGCTCGGATTTTCTGTTCATAATACAGCTTCTGTGATTCAAAACTGCCAAGCTGGTCATCATCATCCGTTGATACTCGGCAATAAGCAGCCACTCGAATTCTGTCTACCTTTAATGTTTCTCTTCTTCCTCTGCCCCTGCTGTTTGGAGCAGTCCTTGTTGCTTCTAAAACTTCTACTCTACCCATAGGCATCCTCCTTAAAATAATTCATATAAAAAATGTCAGCTGCACAAGTGTTATCTCCTGTGTACGCTGACATTGTATCGTTTTTTCAAATTGTGAACCAATCTACGAAAATATTATGCCACTTGATTTTCCAAATCTCTTATCACAAGATACTTGTCCATCAGTTTATTCCTGGCTGCTACATATTCGTTTTCTGTGATCATCCCCATACGGACAATCTTTCTTAATACTGCCATACATTTTGCATATTCCATTTCTCTTGTCATACTCTATCAATCCTCCTCTTTTTCTGCTATCACCTTCTTTCGGTGTGTTGTTAAAGCGATGTTTATAAAAGCTGACCGTGATTGCTTTGGCTTCCATTTGTACTCCAACCGTCGGTATCCCTACCAACCTTTAGTGACTGCCGGTTCCGGCACACCTGTGGGCTACTCCTGCTCGAGTTCCTTTCCCATCCTTGCGGAAGTGTCTGTTCCTGCTCTGACTACCTTTCGATAATCGTTCTCGCAAGCCTGTTAGTATAAAGAGTACAGCTCATTAAATTTTCAAGGTGCTATAGAACATCAGTTTGTGATGTGTTATAATCTTTCTGTAGCCTTCTCCCCTGCCGGATGGCTTCGGGTGGCTACATCTGATGAACCTATCGTAACAAAATGAAACTTAAAATATCATTGCCGGAGACTTGACCAAGAGTTGCCAAAAAGTGAGGATTAGAATTGATAAACCGATTGACCTTTGCCAATGTGATTGGAATTTTATTAGAGAATAAGAAGAAAACATTTCCCCAATATCGTATGGTGTATTGCATTTTTTCCAAATGTATGAATGATACTGTAACAAGTGCTGATTTAATCGGGGATGGTATGATTCAGATCAGCCGTTGGTGTAGTGGTGAACGTCCAATCCCAAAAGATGTTTTGGAGAAATATGAAGAAAATAACTATTGGAATGCTATGGAAGAAGATTTCCGTACAAAAATCATTCCCAATCTAATCAATGAATTACAGGCTCGTTCGCAGATGGAAGCCTTACTGGATGAAAGTATTGATGTGATTGGAACGGATAAAATACAGGGAATGAAACATATTTCTGATAATGCAGCTTTCTTTGCTGAAATGGTTCGTTATTCTGTTTTAAATGACCATAGCCAGAATGTTGTTTATTCGCCGGATCTATCAGAGACTTTATTGTCCGGACGAGTACCATCCTGCACTAAAGACTTTCTGGGCAGAAAAAAAGAATTGTCCGAAGTTGCTTCTGCACTCAAAAACAATCCTTTACTGTTCATAACTGGCATTGCCGGTATTGGAAAAAGTGAATTTGCAAAGCATTTTGCGAAAAAGAATGAAAAGAAATATACCAACATCATCTATCTGTACTATACAGGCAGCTTAAAGAAATGTATCGCCGAACTGGAATTTGCTTCGGATACAGCCGAAATGACCGAAACAGAATTATTCGAATCACACTACGCAATACTGAAAACATTATATCCGGACAGTCTGATCATTATTGATAACTTTAATGTACTTCCAAAGGATGACGCATTCTTCCGTGAATTTATAAAAAACAGATTCCAGATACTTGTGACCACAAGATGCAAACCAACAGCATTCAATGCTCTGGAACTAAAGGAATTAAATAAAGAAAAAGAACTGTGCGAACTATTCTACCGTCAATGTCCATCTTCCAAGTCAGAACCGGAACTTGTGGCTGAAATCATTGATTTATTAAATGCTCACACGCTTACAGTGTCACTTGCTGCCCTTACATTAGAAGCAAGTGGCATGGATATGGAAGAATTTCTGTATGAACTAAAAACTACAGGTATCCGAACAGAGATTTCAGAAGAAGTAGAGCTGTATAAAGATGATACTTTCTCCTATGGAAGAATGATGGAACATCTGCACAAATTACTGCAATTAGGCAGATTGTCCGCAAAACAGTTAGATATTCTCCGTAATCTTTGTTTGCTGCCAACTTCCGGTGTTCCAAAAGCAATGTTCAAACAATGGCTGCAGCTGGAAACCCTGAACGATGTAAACTACCTAATCCGCTATGGATTCATTACAGAAGATACGGAAAATAAAAAGATAAATCTCCATCCATTGATACAGGAAATCGCCTTCGATGAAACATTTCCAACAATGACCTCTTGCTCCAAGTTGATGAACAGTCTTCATTTCATCTGTCTGGTTCATGGGTTGGAAGTGCGAAGACCTGAGATGGTTGTTCAATCTCTGACAAGTGTGATTGAACGAGTGATTGTAGATATTCCAGAAGAATATCTGCTCTTTTTACAGGACGCATTCCCGTATTTTGAGAAATATCTTGTAACAGATTATCTGCCCAAATTGGTTGAGCGTATCGCTTTTATGATGGAACAGCACCATCTGAACACTCCTCGTGATAAAGCATTGCTCCTTGATTATAAAGCGGAATTATTCGTACTCAGAAAAGAATATGCCAATGCTCTGAAAAAGAGGCTGAAAGCCATTCAGCTTATCGAAGCAGAAGACACAACAAATGTGAGTGTCATTACTTTGCATTCCAACCTGTATAATAATCTTTCCAACACTTATCTTTATCTGAAAAAGATAAAAGAAGCTACCGCAGTATTGAAAAAGGCATTTGAAATACGCAAGAAATATGAACATCTTGGATTGATGGAATCTCACGATACCTTGCAGCAGATCGGAAATCTTGCAAATATGCTCATTATCGGCAAAGAATACACGCAGGCACGAGGACTACTGTCCCTATATGAATCACTTATATCAGAATATGAAAACGAAGAATGCCTGGACTATGGATTCTGCCAAACAATGTTCGGTATATTGTGCTATCGTGAAGGAAAAGCCACAGAAGCAGAACGGCATCTGCTCTCCGCTGAAACTATCATATCCGATGTGATGGGAACAGATAATGATTATATGAAGACGGTGTACCGGTACTTGCACTCACTTTATACACGATGGAAAAAGCCGGAACTGGCACAGAAATATAAGGGAAAATATTTAGAATCAAGTAAGAATAAATTAAAAATCTCTCCATAAAATACTATTACCACTTTCATAAAAACCGTTTGACATCTACGATGGCTTAAGGTATATTATTGTCAGTGGTTGTGCTGTGGATGCTCGAGGGGCCCACAGCCGGAGGGGCTCATGCGTGGGCTCCTTTTTTTATCCTAAAAAACATTCGAAAGCGAGGTTATCTGATGGCTCAGAAATTTATGACTTACGAACAACAACTAAATAAACTGCAAGCCGACAAAGGCTTGACCATTCCTGACGCTGACTTCGCACGAAAAACATTGGAAGAAATCAGCTACTATTCTTTGATCGGCGGATATAAAGATTTATTCCTGCATCCGGCATCCAAAAAGTATAAATATGGCGTTACCTTCGACGAGATTGTTGCTTTTTACCATTTTGATGAACAACTCCGCAGCCTTTTCTTAAAATATATTTTGCAAGTGGAGCGTCACTTGAAGTCTATGATTTCGTATCATTTCACAGAAAAATACGGAGAATTACAGACTGAATACTTAGCCCCACATAATTTTGATTACATTCATCATTCAAAACAAGTAAAAAGATTGGTAGATTCCTTAAGCAAGACAATTGCTATGCCGAGTCATTACCGTTATATTGCTCATCACGCAAGAAAATACCATAATGTTCCGTTATGGGTAGCAACCAATGCAATGACTATGGGACAGACATCTGCTTTTTATCAATATATGCCAAATGACATTCAGGTAAAGGTCAGCAAGGCATATCCACAATATACAGAGAAGCAATTACACCAGTTCATTACAGTAATTGCCAAATGCCGAAATGTTTGTGCTCACGGAGAACGCTTATTTGACTTCCATACCACTGATATGATTCCGGATACATTGTTACATAGCAAACTCGGAATTACTCGCAAAAAGGGATTGTATCAGAACGGCAAGAAAGACCTCTTCGCCGTTGTAATTGCCCTTCGCTATCTGATTCCAAACGAAGAATTCAAGATGTTCCGTAAGAATCTGTCACTTTTGATTAAAGATGTACTCAAAAAATGCCCTCATCTCACAGAAGACCAGTTATTGAAAGAAATGGGCTTCCCTAAGAATTGGGCAAAAATTATGCGATACAAAAAATGATTATTATGATTTAAACGCCGATAATGTATATTTCAAACATTATCGGCGTTCACTCTTTGTTAAGTTATAATCTTTATTTAATTATCTTAAAAGTCTTTTACGGAATGTAATTTCCAAAATCACAATTATACTTGCACCGGCACAAATCAGATAACCCCAAACGTTCGCTGTATCTCCTGTTTTTGGTGATTCAGTTGTTTCTTTATCATTATCTTTTTTGTCATTGGATGCATTAGCTTTTTCGTCTTCTGTTGTATCATCGGATACTTCGCCTTTTTCATCCTCTGTCATATCATCGGAACCATCCTCTTCTCCATCCTCTATCATATCATCAGATGTGTCATCTTTCTCATCTTCTGTTGTATCATTGGATGTGTCATCTTCAACCACATAATCACAAGCCAGGTTTCCAACAGATAATGCTCCTGAAGTTACACCATCGAGGAATCTATATACAGGTCTCTGTCCGTCGTTTGTGTATGTATATTCAGCAATTGCAAAACCTTCATTATTTGCTGTTACATCTACACCAGATGGTGCATTCACATGAACTACATCTACATCGGCGGTTCCGTTAAATGCAATCTTAGCAGCACGGTTATTATATCCATTATCCGATACAACCCATAATACATTTTCATATGTATCATAATCTAATGCCATTGCTCCGCCAATTTTGGAATCAATGTCTGTAATCTGTACGCAAGTTCCATCGTCATTTAACACATAAGCATATACATGACCATTATCTTCTAACGCTACGAAAAATACTCCGTTTGCTGTTGCTTTAGGATAATTTGCAATATCGAACGCTGCATTTGTGTTCTGATCGAAAAGTTTGCCATTTACATTTACACTGGAAATCCATTCAACTGATTCAATTCCCATATTTGCAGATACCTGTGGAAGAGAATCCGTTAAGTTCCATTCCATTAATGCAATTAAATCATCACCTTCTGCATTTGGATTTACCATTAAAATTGTATTATAATTTACACCCTTTACGCTATTGTCTCTTTCAGAAGCGAGGTAAACCATGCCATTCCCATCAACAGAAATACCTTCTGCGTCAGGACCAGCTGCTGTAGGATTTTCTGCGTCTTTCTGGAATCTTACACGTTTTCCATTTTCAAAATCTTTTGCAAATGTCATCGTACCATCTTCTGCCACATCAAGAATCCAGAATTTTCCTGTACCATTATCTACTGCGTATAACTGTCCATTGTAAAAATCAAGTCCTGAAGAATCTTCTAAAAATGTTGAATTCTGATCATAAATGACTGTTTCTTCTTTTCCTGGCCAATTTATAATTTCAGGAACTCCATCAAACTTATTGATTGCTCCTGGTGTTTCTTCTTTTGTGTTTCTGTATTCTGTCCCATTTACATCTGGATAAAGTCCCCAAGTAGGATTTGTATGTTCACTCCATGTTGTGCTTCCAATTAACATATCACCTTCATACAAACGTACAGAATCTCCTTTTCCAAATCCGAATCCCAATGTATTTTCATCGATTACTAAAAATCCATTTGCTGGAATTATAGTGCTTTCTGGAATTGTATACACATGAGTATCATCATTATCTTTAATTACAATACCTGAAATGTCGATATCCGCATTTGTTGGATTTGCTAATTCAATCCAGTCTGCACCACCATTTGGATCTTTAGACTGTACTTCATTAATCACTACAGGATTTGTCACAATGTTTAATTTTCCTTTTGTAGATGTTGCAAAATCCACAAAATCTCCTGTTCCATCTGGAATTCTTGCATATACTCCGGCTGCATGACCCGTGTATTCAAATTCATCAACAACCACACCATCTTTATTGAAAATCGTTACCTTATCATTCTTACCAAAGCCAAATGTGAAATCCTTGTTGATTTCAAATGTATAAAATTCGCCTGGTGCAAGAACTATTCCTTCAGTAACAGGTGTAATGTCTGCAGCATGTCCTACTGGATCATTGTCATATAAATACCATCCAGAAATATCAACATCTGAAGAACCTGCATTGTAAATTTCTACCCAGTCAGTTACAATATCTTCACAATCAGATTCTACTTCATTGATTACGACTTGAGGCTTATACCAATCGTTTGCCTGACCTTTTGTTTCTTTCATGATTACAAAAGAACCTGTGCCATCCGGATATCTTCCAATAGAAGCATGTGCCGGATCTCCATCATAAGAAGCATGTTCTGTCCAAGAACACTCATCCACGATATTCCCATATCTATCATAAATTCGAATAGAATCACCTGAACCTATGCCAATTGCTGATTCAAAAGTTCCTTCTACATAAGAATCTGTTTCGTCATTATATACTTTTCCCACTGTTGTAGCTTCTACAACAAAAAGTCCACCAGCTTCCACCGTGTGTCCTTCTACAAACTGCCAACGATGATCATCTGAATTATCGCGAATTTCATATCCAGATAAATCCATAGTTCCTGTTCCAAGATTCATCACCTCTACCCAGTCATCTGGAGAAGAGTTTACTTCATTAAGGACAAGTTTATATTCTGGTTTTTCTTCTTCCTCTACAATATTAAGAGTTCCTTTTGTAGCTGCCTGGTCGATAAATTCTCCTGTTCCATCTGGAACTCTCGAATATGTTCCCACTGCATGACCACTATATGAAAATGAATCCTGCTGCTGGTTGTTATTGTCATAAAGGATAACTGTATCTTCTTTTCCCAATGAAAGATTATCTAAAATATCACTATGTTCAATAACTAAAACTTCACCCGGATTTAATACTGTTCCTTCGGCAATACGCCATTCTTCGTTTTCTGCCAATCGCTCTAAGTCTTTATTATCTGTAATAAACCAATTGCTAAGATCAACTGCTTCTGTTCCTGTATTGATAATTTCTACCCAATCAATATCTGTTGTTGGTTCATTTGATTCTACTTCATTAATTTTAATAACGCTCGTCATTTCTGCCGCATACACACTTTGTATTGGAGTAAGTGTCATGGAAGCAACCATGCACAGGCTAAGTATTCGCATTACTTTCTTTCTCATACGTTCTTCCTTTCTTGAATAAACAAACTATTGCTTTATTATTCAAATTATAAAAAAGCAATGTAAAATCCACCACCAAACTTTTGTAAAATTCACGCCAAACTTTCACAAAAAATCTATTTATTTGTTTACTTTACTTAAAATATTTTTCAATAAGAATCTTAGCAATGTTTTTATTTCCGGCAACAATATTCCCATTTAACTCCATGAAAAGCTTTTCACCTTTATAATTATACACTTCTCCATTTGCTTCACGTACAAGCAATGTTCCGGCCGCATAGTCCCAGATTTTTAAATGATTCTCCATATAAGCATCAATTCGGCCGCATGCAACATTTGCTAAATCTAAAGAAGCAGAACCGCATCTGCGAATATCTTGACATTCTTTGAAAACGGAAGCAAATCTCATGAAATTTTGTTCTGCTTCCTCTTTAAAATATGGCGATGTGCCAACAGAAATCAAACTGTCTTTCATCTGTTCTGCATCACTTACATATATTCTTTTTCCATTTAAAAAACTGCCCTTATCTTTTTCTGCATAGAACATCTCATCAGAAAAGGGATTATATATAATTCCTAGTATTATTTCACTATTATCTATGAGAGCCAAGGAAATCGCACTATTCTGATAATCGTGAATCAAATTTGTTGTTCCATCTACTGGATCTAATACCCATACTTGACCACTCATATCAATATCAGAATTATCTTTTTCCTCTCCCATGAATTGAATTTGCGGATATAAGTCCGAAAGTTCCTTCTGTATGAATTCTTGAACTGCTTCATCTATTGCAGTTACATAATCAAATACGCCTTTTTGTTTTATTTGTTCAGCCGCATTACGATTTGAAAACATTTTTGCCGCCTCACGAACAATTTCCTGTACTTTTAAAATCTCAATCATAATACTTCTTATCCATTAACTATTCATTATTCTGATTCACCAGGACAGAAACATAATCTCCGCCAAGGTTATGTATTTCTTTTAATGCTTTTTTCAAAATGCCTGCTGTCTTCACCTGAAAAGATGCATTTGGTGAAATTACGATTTCATAATTTCCCTTTTTCATCTCTTCATAAAGTTCTTGCACAGTTTCAATACTATGTGAAAACTTCGTACGAACACATCCATACTGAACGGCCTGATGTGTATCGCTGCCACTAATCATTGGAACATCTAATTTTTTTGCAAGCATGCCTGTTTTTTCTTCAAAATAGTCCTGATTCAACGCAATATCCTTGCCATTTAAATCTAAAAAGTGCAGGCGTTTTAACTGCTCGAATGATAGTTCCGGAATATGTCCGCCTTCACGATATGGATGTGCAGCTCCTATTACTATCGGATACTCTTCAAATAAATCCATTAACTTCTTAAAAGGTAAGAATTTCCCCTTTTCCTTATAGGTCGCTAAGCGAGCATTTAATCCTAAGATATGCTCTGGCGTTCCAAGCGATAAAATATGACCACCTTCTGCAATATCTGTTTCCATTCCAGTAAAAACACGTAGCCCTTCCGTTGTTACAAGTGTATCTCCTTCTCTTTTACATTTTTCCATTAAATAGCCATACACTTCATCAAACTGCAACGTATTAAAATGTTCTGTCAAACAGATTGCATCTAACCCTGCTTCTTTTGCCTCTCTTAAAAGCCAATCTGTGTATTCTTTAGAAAACGGCAATTTTTTTGCCAGTTTTCCATGTGTATGAAAATCAATATACATTTTTTCTTTCTCTCCTATACATATACAATTACAACAGCAATAATTGCCATCCAGAGAAAAGAAACTGCTAAAAATAGCAAATCATCATATGTGATTTTTAATGATGATAATTTCATTTTCTTTACGTCCTTATTGGTTGCTGCATAACGATACCCTCTCATTTCCAATGCTTCTACCGTTGTACGGGATCTTTTAGCAGTATTTAACATTAATGGATAAAATGAATGAATAATTATTTTTATTTGATAAATTAAATATTTTATTTTCCCTACAATACCATTAGCTTCAGGTGCTTTCCCTCTTAAACGATAAGACAAGAGTACGTTTTGAAACTCCTCCATCAACATAGGAAGCATTCGATAGGCATAAGAAATCGAAAATGATAATCTTTCCGGACATCCAAACCACATCAATCCATTCGACAATTTATCTGGATCCAATCCAGAGAATACTGTGATAGATGCAAGTGAGACCGTTGCAACTTTCAAAGTCAACACTAATAGTGGGATGATTGTTTCTGTATTTCCACCAAAAAACAAAGATACGATAAACAAATACCCTGTCTGTGAAAAAACACCTAATAAAAACAGAAACAAAACTAATCCCGCAACTCTTGCCAATATGGTGGTCACAACTACCAACGCAAAACAACCTGCAAGAAGGATAACATTACCGGAAAACCAAGGCACTAGTCCAAAGAACAAATACCATCCGATTAACACTCTTGGATCCAATTTAGCTATTACTGTATCATCATTTCCATATGCATTTTTTAATACCTGATTGCGTAAGAAATCCATAGAAAATTTATCCAATATATTTTCTGAAAGTTTTTTTATTGTCTTTTCCATTTTTCACTCCATCTCTATTCCCTAAACAAAACTTTGTAAAAATTCATCTACGGTATAACAGAATGCATCTTCATGAAGTTCTTTTCCCATTGAAAAGATTTCCGGTGGTCTGATTCCGACCATATCAACAATTTCTTTGTTACCAAAAATTTCATTTCTACTGCCATCAGCAATCACTTTTCCTTGGTAGAGTACAATGATTCTTTCTGCCCATTCTGATACAAGCTGCATATCATGTGTTGCAATCATTACCGTATCTGTCACATCGGCCATATCCTTTAATGTTTTCATAATTTCTTTTCGTGTCGCAATATCAAGATTTGCAGTAGGTTCATCTAACAATAAGATTTCTGGATTAAGTGCCACTCCGATTGCGAGACTTGCTCTACGCATCTGACCACCAGATAATAATCTACCATCTTGGTTTTTCAATTCTGTTAAACGAAAACGTTCTAAAAGATCCGCTGTTTTCTCTTTGCAGTTTTCAACTTCTCGAACCTGCATTGCATAAGCGATATCTGCTTCAATCGAATCTTTTATAAACATATCTTCTGGATTCTGATACACCATTGATACATATTTCGATAATCGTTCTGGTTTTGTATCCTGAACTGCCACACCTTTTAGCATGATTTCTCCTACATTTGGCTTAATAAGACCTGTCATTAACTTCATCATTGTTGATTTTCCTGCACCATTAGACCCAATTAATGCAATCTTCTCTCCTTTTAGCAATTCTAGATTCATTTGTTCATAAATTTTCTTTGGTTCACCTTTTACTGAACGATATGATACTGACACATCCTTAAACGAAACAGACACATCACCACCCCGAGATCTATTTTCATGAATTTCAGGTTTTACAAATCTCAGATTTTTAAATACATTTTTTCCATCTGAAATCGTTGAGGGAAGAATACATTCTTTTTCCAATTTTCCTTGTTTTTTCAATTCGTTGGCAGCTAATGTAACCTGTGGCGGAAAAATATTACTTTCCTGTAAATCTTCAACCCTATCCAGCGCTTCCTTTGTTGGGAGCAACCATTCCACATGCCCTTTTTTTAATAAAACAACGTGTTTACAATAATCAGCTATGTACTCTGTATGATGTTCAATTACAATTATCGTCTTTCCTAAACGTTTATTTAAATCCTTTAAAATTCCATAAATCAAATCTGCATGTTTTGGATCCAACTGCGCTATCGGTTCATCTAAAATCAACACATCCGGTTCTAACGAAACCGCTCCGGCCAAAGCTAAAAGATGGGTTTGACCACCTGAAAGCTGCCATATATATTCATCATCTTTTCCTTTTAATCCGCAATCCTGTAATGCCTTTTTCCCTCTTTCCAAATAATCTGGCATTGCATAATTCATACAGGCATATGATGCATCATCCAAAACCGTTGGTCTAACAATCTGATTTTCAAAATCTTGATATACGTAGCCTACTGTTTTTGCCAAATCTCCGATTTCTACTGTTTTGGTATCAATTCCGTTTACCCAAATACATCCTTCTAATTTCCCTGTAATAAAATGTGGAATTAATCCATTCATTACTTTGCATAACGTAGATTTGCCGCAACCGTTGTTTCCAACGATTGCGATAAAATCTCCTTTTTCAATATTTAATTCTAAATGATTCAATGTTGGAGCATCTGCCCCTGGATATGTAAATGTTAAATCTTTAATCTCTATAATATTGTTCATTTTATTTTTTGCACCTTAGAATCATCTGCTTTTTTCTTCATAACTACTAATACTACAACTACTACCACTGCTGCAACCAGCATAGCAATTGCCATTGCTCCAGTACTTTCTGCCCACTCAGCTTTCCATTCAATTAATTCAGATCCTGTTT
>OWIY01000124.1_pt1 | contig 23043 bp, 18 predicted proteins | sample 1732841 | NCBI WGS metagenome assembly OWIY01 (sample SAMN05065760, study PRJEB22554) | human gut metagenome | biome: ENVO:2100002; feature: ENVO:00000062; material: ENVO:00002003 | host: Homo sapiens | place: USA | reverse complement strand
TTGCATGTGTTAGGCACGCCGCCAGCGTTCATCCTGAGCCAGGATCAAACTCTCATGTTTAAGTGTTTGTCCAGTTCAAAAATTCGCTTGGCTAATCTTTAAACCGTTCTACTGTTGTTTAGGTTTTTGTTCTGAATGTTCTCATTCATGGCCGAAACCTTTTGGCCATTTTATAAGAATTTTCAGGGTTTTACATACTGTTCAGTTTTCAAGGTTCTGTGCTGTTCTTGTCTTTCTCAGCGACAGCTTCGATAGTATATCATGCTGCATTCTGTTTGTCAACAACTTTTTTCATTTTTTTATTTTTCCTTTTTTTCAGGAATTTTTGTCGATATCACTCAACATCGAACGAAAAAAGCAACAGCTCCGTGAGGTCTGTCCCTCATCGGAGCTTTAATATACCATGTTCTTCCAGGAATGTCAAGCAAATTTGTGTTATTTTTTAGAACAATTTTTCCTACTTTTTACCAATCACAAGATATGACTTTTTTCCCTTGTTTTATCTATATTTTGTGGTTATCTTCTAAAACTCCTCTCTTCTTTTTTTACCTTTTCCTATGGTCGTTCTATGAAAATTGTGTATTGCAGTCATACAATTTGATCCCAGGGCCGAAAAGATTTTCGGCCCTGGGATCATTTTTTACAGCATGCCCTTTACCAGGCCCAGAATAAAATATGAGATCACGTTATGGTCGTACAGCCAGGACAGCCACGGGCTTGCCGCCACCTGCCCCATGGCTGCCGCTCCAAAATCCGTCCCAGACAGCGCAGTAAGTACCAGGCAGACGATCCATAAAAACATAAGGCCCTCCACTCCTCCCAGTACAGCTCCGGCGATCTGGTTGAGTCCTTTTATTATAGGAAGCCTTGCAATCAGATCCAGCCAGGCTGCCACAATATGAAGCAATATAAATACCACTGCAAACAGCAGGATCGAGGCCGCCGCTTTAATGACCGTATCAGCCAGGTATCCGCCCACGTAATCTCCAAACTGCTCCACACCCAGCATCTGATACACTTCTCTATTATTATTTTCGATCAGGATCCTCTTCATCTGCTCTGGCAGCTTCAGCTCTTCGATGGTCCTTCTCTCTCCAATTCCGGCTCCATTCCCGCCGGTTCCTTCTCCGATATCCAGCACACCGTCCAAAAGCCCATCCAGGCCGACTGCATCCGCCATCCCCTGACGGATGGACTCATAGACCGGCGTATCGTTTTTAAGCCACTCTGTCACGGATGGCAGGGCCACCCGCACTGTTACAAGGCTGATCACCAGGGCCAGCGCTGACACACACAGCCGTATAAACCCTCTGTAATGGCCATACAGCACCATTCCCACCAGATATATCGCTGCCAGGATCTCCAGCCAGTGGCCGGAGAATCCAGAGACTCCTTCCATCATCTTCCATCTCCTCACTCAAGCACAAATTTTCGGATCGCACTGGCTACGCCTGCATCGTTGTTGGAAACAGTCACAAAATCCGCCGCCTGCTTCACCTGTTCCTCTCCATTTTCCATGGCAACCCCCAGACCGGATGCCCGGAGCATGGACAGATCATTTTCTCCGTCCCCAAAGGCCATGGTCTCCTCCCTGCCGATACCGAGAAATTCCGCCAGTCTGAGAAGAGCGCTCCCTTTATCCGCGCCTGCCGCATTGATCTCCAGGTTATTGGGGATCGAGGATGTCACCAGGATCCCCGGAATCTGCCCAAGGGAAACACGCATCCTCTTTCTGGCTTCCATGTCCGTAAAAAACATGTTGATCTTATCGATCTCCTTCCCCATTTCCTTTACATACCGGATATTATCTGGAACCACCCGGCGGGTCTTCCGTATGAGCGCCGCCACTCCGGCAGAAACTGCATACCGTTCTGCGTGATCATAAAAATACTGGGTCGTACAGCCTATACCGTCCATATAGGCATCATACATGATGTCATCACCGCTGTCTCTGGCCATTTCCAATACCCGCAAAGCAGTATCCACCGGGATCCGGCAGGTGCTGATGATCCGGTCCTCTTTCAGATCCGCCACCACAGCTCCATTGGTGGTTATGGCATAGCGGACTCCCGGGAGCGTCCGGATCCTGTCGGGGATCCCCCGTACCGTGCGCCCAGTGGCCGGTACGATCTGGATCCCTCTGGCCGCACATGCCAGAAGAGCCTGCCAGTTTGCCTCCGGTATCTGTTTCTCATCATCCAGGAACGTCCCGTCCATATCGGTTGCGATCAGCCTGATCTTCATTCTCCACTCTCCCTGGTCATAATCAGAAGGGGCTGCTGCAAAAGGAAAGCAGAACAGCTTTCCCTTATCCGTTGTCTGCACCTTGGACACGCCAGTCCACATCAGGGCGGGTATGATCCGCTCCGGACGGACCGGCACAAGCGAAAGCACATGGACAACGATAAAGGGAAGCGCAGAATCCGCTTTTTACAGCACCCCCGGTTCATTAATCAAAAAAGTTATCTTCCCGTAAGATCAGATGGCCTTCCTTGTCATACTTTGAAGAAAACAGCCCTGTGATCTTCTTTCCAAGAGACGGTTTTTCCGCCTTATCTGCGGCTTCCTCAATAAGATCCACCGCTGCCTTCCTCGTCAGCCGGACACCATCCTCTTCCATCATCTCGATACGTTCATAGAGAGCCAGCATGCTTTTTCCCGTAATGCTGCAGTCAATATCCGCCGCATACTTGCACGCATACTGCGCGAACTCCTCCAGCTCCATTTCCATGCTGTCATCCAGATCATCCTCTTCCGGAGCTCCGGCAGCCATCTTCGGAGCCGGGGCCGCTGCCGCTGCCGCCATTTCCCGGACAGGCTCTTCCTGCTCCAGATGCGGCGGTTCCTCCCTCCTGGCTTCAGGCATCTCCCGGAAACCCTCTGTTCTGCCGCCAAAGCCATCCTCCGGCTCTGGCTCCCGGCCCTGGACCACCTCCTGGGCGATCTTTTCCTGGACCTCTGTCTGCTTTAACAGAGCCTCCTCCAGAGCCGCCTCATTCTGCCGTTTTTCCTGGGCCCTGCTGTCTGCTCCGATATACTGGAACTTGCTTGCCAGGGACATATTGTTCCCATGGAGAGCCTCCAGATTCTCCGGAGTATCAATGAGCACCACGATCATGCCGGTCTTATCCCGTTCCATCAGCTCATCCAGCTCGTTCTGGACTGCATTGCTGAGGCCCGCTGCATGTTCGATGATCAGATCCTTTCCCGCCAGCCTGGAGGCCACAGCGCTGATGCCGCGCTTATTTAACTTCTCGCTGCTGATCTTGGCCACTGGGTTCTTATGTCCCAGCTCCCGGTGGATCTCTCTTAGGGCGTCCAGAGCTGCTGCCAGGCCGTCCTCATCGTTTACCGCTTCGATCATAAGGTTATTCAGGTCAAGACCATCGTCCAAGGATTCCAGCTCCAGGCCGTCGCTGTCATCCTCTTCCTCCTCCTCGGGACGGATGGTACGCACGCTGCGGCGCATGGCCCGCTCTCTGTCGATCTCCGCCTGCTTTCTGGCGCGGCGCTCCTCTTCCTCTCTGCGGGCCAGCTCCCGCTCCTCTTCAGCACGGCGCAGAGCCTCTTCCTCCATCTCCTCCCGGGCCTTGGCGGCGCGGATGGCCATTCTCTGCCGCTCGATCTCCCGGTCAGACTCTGCCGCCTCCCGCTCTGCCTCCACATCCAGCACCCGCCTTGTGGGCCGTATCTCTTTAATGGAACGCAGATCGTCCAGGGTCCTTGTGGCGTCCATGTCGTCCTCTTCCACCTCTACCGTATGGGAAGCCGTATCGGAAAGCTTGGACATCTCCTGGGCCAGCTTCTGAGTCTGGGCATCCTCATGAAGGCGCATGACCACTTCCTTTTCCACATCATAGGAAGGTTCCTCCGGCTTTGCAATCTCTCTCCCGTCCTCATAATCGTCCTGGTACGAGGGATTTCCGCCAAATTCCTCCTCCACAGCCCGGAGCTTTGCTTCATATTTGTCCCGGTTCTCCACCAGGTCCATCTGATATTTGTTGAGAGGTTCGTACTCCAGCTTCAGATCCATGGCCTTTTCCACATATTTTCCCAGTCCGAACAGCAGCATAATCTTATCGCAGGTCCTGACGCACTGGTCGCCCATGCCGCCCTTGTAGTACAGCTCTGCCAGCTCATATAGCCATTTCTCGTCCACTTCCACCGCCGTATACGTTTCCAGGGCGCGGATCAGCTGGTCCAGGGGCGCTTTTTTCGCCTTCAGGATCAGGTACCGGAGAAGGTACTGGCGGGAATCATCCTGGGCCAGGTCGCAGAACTCCCGGTAATAGGCCTCGGCCTCGGCAACGTTCCCCTCCTTCAGGGCCAGGTCCGTCAGCTTGTAAAGCAGGCGCTTGCCAATGGGGGCCCGTTCAAAGGCCAGCAGCAGAATATCCTTTGCCTCCTGGTATTCCTTGTTTTTTTCATAGATCTCAGCGATCATGGAAAGCAGGCTCGCATTCCGCACGCGGTGCCAGTCGATGGTATCCGCGATCTTCATGGCCGTTTCGTAGTCTCCCCGGCTGACCATTTTCTTGATCTGCTCCACCTTTATGTTAAACTCATATTTATCCATTTCTTTTGCATCTCCTAAATTCGTCGGCCGTCTTACGCCTAAAGCTCCACACGGCCCTCCAGCGCACGTAAAAGCGTCACCTCGTCGATATATTCCAGGTCTCCGCCCACCGGCACGCCGCTGGCGATCCTGGTGACCTTGATCCCTGTGGGTTTGATCAGCTTGCTGATGTACATGGCCGTAGTCTCCCCCTCCAGGCTTGAGTTGGTCGCAATGATCACTTCCCTCACATCCTTCTGGAGCCGGGTCATCAGTTCCTTCAGCTTAATGTCCCCGGGACCGATCCCCAGCATGGGGGAAATGGCTCCATGGAGCACATGGTAGACCCCCTCAAACTTCCCGGTCTTTTCATAGGCCGCCAGGTCCCTGGGGTTCTCCACCACCATGATCACGCTGTGGTCCCTGGCCGGGCTCTTGCAGATGGGGCAGAGCTCCTGATCCGTTAAGGTATAGCACTCCCGGCAGTACCGGACGTTGTGCTTGGCGTCCCGGATGGCTCCGGAAAGCCGGTCCACCTGTTCCTCCGGCATATTGATGATATGGAAGGCCAGGCGCTGGGCCGTCTTATTCCCGATCCCCGGAAGCTTTGACAATTCCTCGATCAGTTTCGAGATCTGGCTGCTGTAATAGTCCATGTTAGAAAGAAAGTCCTCCTAAACCTCCAAGGCCGCCTGTCAGCTCCGCCATAACGGCGCTGGACGCCTCTTCCATCTGGTGGAAGGCCTCATTGGCAGCCGCCACGATCATATCCTCCAGCATTTCCACATCATCGGGATCCACTGCCTCGGGAGAGATCTTCACAGATACCACTTCTTTTTTACCGGAAACGGTCACCGTCACTGCACCGCCGCCGGCTGCTGCCGTATACTGCTTTTCCTCCAGTTCCTTGGTCTTCTCCTCCATCTGACGCTGCATCCTCTGGGCCTGTTTCATTAAATTTGTCATATTACCGGGCATACCGCCCGGAAAACCACCGCGTTTCGCCATGATTCTTTCCTCCTGCATATTCTTTTTGTTTTTTCTGTTTATTTCTATATTTTACCTGTTTTTGATATTTTTTATTGTCCCCAGACATACCCGACTGCGGCCCGGTCCTTAATCCTCTATGGTGATATCCATATGGATATTTTCCCTCAGCTCTTCGTCTGTAATATATCTGGTATCCAGACGCTCGCCGCTTTCCCTGAGGCGCGCCTTAAAATAGATGGATTTCCCGTAGGCCTGCTCCACATGGCGCTCCAGATCCCCAAGGATACTGGGGCGGCTCCCCATGCTGAAGTTCATGGCATCGCTGAATACGATGCACAGGCAGCTGTCGCCCGCCGGCTCTACCACCGTCTCCCGGAAGCTGGGCCGTATGGACATTCCCATCTCCCGGACGATCTTTCCCCACTCATTCCGGATCAGGTTCAGATCCTCCAGCTGAGCTTTGGGAAGGGTCACCGTCCTGGGCTCCGCCTCTCTGCTTTCCAGAGACGGGGCCTGGGGCTGTACCGCCTGGGGCAGGGCTGGCTGGCTTCCGTCCCCGGCCATGTTTCCAGGCCACGGGGCCGCCGGGATCCCTTCCTCCATCTGGCGCTCCAGCTGTTCCAGCCGCTCCAGCACCGCATCCATGGACTGCTCCATCTCGGGCTTCGTCAGCCGGATAAACGCCAGCTCCACAAGGACCCGCTTCTGGGCCGCAAACCGGATCTGGTTCAGGACCTCGGAAAACACGCGGATATACCGCATCAGCACATTTTCATCGGCCAGAGCCGCATCCTCCCTGAGCTGCTTCAGATTGTCCTCCGACATATCCAAAAGCTCCTCCGCCTCATCCGCTGTCTTTAAGATCAGAAGATTCCGCAAAAACCAGATGAAATCTGCCACAAACTGGGAAAGCTCCCGGCCCTGGATCACCATTTCCTCCAGTCTTAAGATACAATCCTTTGTCTGCCCGTTCCTTAGGGCGCCAAACAGCTCACGGAATACCCGGTTGTCCACGGCTCCCAGTACGTCCAGTACATTCTCATAGGTAAGGGTCTCCCCATAATGGAAGGCCGCGCACTGATCCAGAAGGCTCAGTGCGTCACGCATGGAGCCGTCCCCGGCCTTCGCCACATACCGCAGGGCACGGTCCTCCACCGCCATGCCCTCTGCATCGGTCAGTTCCTTTAACCGGTCCGCAATGGTATCCACCGTGATTCGCCGGAAATCGTATCTCTGACACCTGGAAAGCACCGTGATCGGGATCTTATGGACCTCCGTGGTGGCCAGGATAAAGATCACATAGGACGGCGGCTCCTCCAGCGTCTTAAGCAGGGCGTTGAAGGCGCCGGTGGACAGCATGTGCACCTCATCGATGATATAGACCCGGTACTTCCCTTCGGTGGGCGGATACTGGACCTGGTCCCGGATCTCCCGGATGTTCTCCACGCCGTTATTGGAGGCCGCGTCGATCTCCACCACATTTAAGGATGTGCCTGCCTGGATCTGCTGACAGCTGGGACACTCTCCGCAGGGGCTTCCGTCCTCTGGATGCTCACAGTTGACTGCCTTAGCAAAGATCTTGGCCACAGAGGTCTTTCCTGTTCCCCTGGTCCCGCAGAACAGATAGGCGTGGCCGATCCGCTCTGACCGGATCTGATTCTGTAAAGTCGTAACGATATGGTCCTGGCCCTTCACATCCCCGAAGACCCGGGGCCGCCATTTCCTGTAAAGCGCTGTATATGACATCTCTTATTTATCTCCGAAGCTGATCCCCAGAAGCTTTGCCTCTTTAATAATATCCGACTGGGGATCCACATATTTCAGTTTTCCGGCGCTTTCCTCCAGGGGAATATCTGTGATCACGTTGTTTTTCACGACCACCAGCTTTCCAAAATCTCCCCGTTCGATCATAGCTGCCGCATGAGCGCCGATCCTGGAAGAAAGTACCCGGTCAAAGGGCACCGGCGCACCGCCTCTCTGCATATGGCCCGGAACCGTGACCCGGATCTCCTGTCCGGTCATCTCCTGGATCTTCGCTCCGATCTCATAGGCCACAGACTGGTATTTCTGCGCCCGTTCCTCCAGCTTTTTCTTATATTCCTTTTTGGACATGGCCGTCTCTTCTTTGGATATGGCTCCCTCTGCCACAGCCAGGATCGAGAAACGGCTGCCGCCCCTGGTCCTCTCCTTGATCTTTTTCACCACAGCGTCCAGATCATAGGGGATCTCTGGAAGCAGGATGATGTCGGCTCCGCCCGCAATACCGGCGTGCAGCGTCAGCCAGCCCACCTTATGGCCCATGATCTCCACGATAAACACCCGTCCGTGGGAGGAGGCAGTGGTATGGATACAGTCGATGGCATTGGTGGCGATATCCACAGCGCTCTGGAAGCCGAAGGTCATATCCGTTCCCCAGAGGTCATTATCAATGGTCTTTGGAAGGCCTACTACGTTTAAGCCCTCTTTGCTTAAGAGATTGGCTGTTTTCTGGCTTCCATTTCCCCCGAGGACCACCAGAGCATCCAGCTTCAGCTTATAGTAAGTGTGCTTCATCAGCTCCACCTTGTCCAGTCCGTTTTCGTCCGGAACCCGCATCATCTTAAAGGGCTGTCTGGAGGTTCCCAGCATAGTGCCGCCCTTTGTCAGGATCCCAGAGAAATCAGAGCGTTTCATCATACGGTAATTGGCATACATAAGCCCTTTATAGCCATCTTCAAATCCAATGATCTCTACCTCATCCTGATAGATCTGGTACAGACCCTTGGCCACGCCGCGCATGGTCGCGTTTAACGCCTGGCAATCGCCGCCGCTTGTAAGAAAACCAACTCGTTTCATATGGTCCATCCTTTCTGTTCCGTTCTGACGGTTACGAGTCAAACAGGTACACGTCGTCCATTATGTCATTATAATACAAAGGAAACCTAGGGGCAAGAAAAATTTTAGCCACACGCGGACAAGAAGACACATACCTGAACACTCACAGATTTCAGCCTGCCCGCAACGCGAAAGAGGGCACGGTGTTTTTCAACACCGCACCCCCTTCAGGCCTAATTATATCTTTTATCCGCACGTTCTGCTTTGAATGCTCACCATAAACGTTACCCTGGCAGCCTGCTCAGTTCCGGCTCCCTCACGGCACATGAGAGGTTCCCCTTAGTGCTGCTGCATTCCTGCCCTGACACGGTTCAGAGATTCCCATTGCGTAAGACCAAAACGTCAACGCCTCTTACCAGGGGCAGCTTCACAGTGAAACACCCGGGGCAGAACATCACCCCTGCTCTAGCGGCTTGCAGGTACAGGGCACCGCTGACTCCCCGGCTGTGCGGATTAGTTAAGTATACATGGAAGCCGTGGTTTTGTCAAGTATTCCCGCCGTTTTCCCTGCTTCCGGAGCAGTCCCTTTTACTGTCCGCAGCAGCCTCAGGCATCTGCTGCCTAAGATGTAAAAACACGATCCGGAAGGAAGAGGGCCGCCAAAGCACAGCCTATGAAAGGGCGATCTCCTCCCCGTCAATGAACAGGCGCTTTACGCCGCCGTCATACTCCAGTGGATCTCCGTCCCAGATCACCAGGTCTGCGTCCTTTCCAGGCTCCAGAGTACCCACTCTGGAGGAAATTCCCATGCATTCCGCCGGATAAGCTGTCACACCCCTGATCGCTTCCTTCCGGCTTAAGCCCCGGTCTGTCATTAAGATCAGCTGGGTGCTTAAGATCTCCAGATTCATCTCCGGATGGCCTGTGGAAATGGCCGCATGGACGCCTTCCTTCTCCAGTTCTGCTCCCAGAGACAGGGATTTTCCATTTTCCTCCACGGAAAAGCTGGTCCCATAAAGGGGGCCGATGATAAAACGGAGGTCCTTTCTGTCCAGATCCCGGATCACCTGGGAGGCGTCATAGGCCATGGTCAGCACATAGTTCAGCCCGAACTCCTCACCGATGCGGACCGCCGTCTCCATATCGTTGGCCTTCATGGCCGCCATCTGGACCGGCATCCCGTCGAATACCCTGGAAAGGGCCGCCAGCTCCAGCCTGAACTCCTGGCTCTCTCCCGCCTTTTCCTTTCTGGCGTACTCCTTCGCCTTAAAAAGGATATCCCGGATCATGGCCGCAGAAGCCAGTCTCGTCTGGGGCGCCCGGTTCTTTCCGCCGTACCGTTTCCTGGGACCGCTGGTGAGAACGAAGCGGTAAGCTGCCTCGGGCTTTATGATCCGTTTTTCCCTGGACGCCCCGGCAGTCTTTAAGGCCGCGCATGTGCCTCCGATGAGGTTTCCATTTCCGGGCCCTGTTACCACTGTGGTCACTCCGGCCCGCAGGGCCATGGAAAAGCCCTCGTCCTCAAAATTCAGGGCGTCGTAGGCCCGCAGCTCTGGAACAATGGGGCCCTCCTCATTGGCATCGTTTTCCTCGAATCTATGGATCTGACTGTTGACGCCCACCTGGCAGCTGGGCTCCACGATACCGGGAGTCACCAGAGCGCCTTCGGCGTCGATGATCTCCTCATCTCCCTCCGGCATGAGGCAGTCCGCCACCTCTTTGATCTTTCCGTTTACGATACGGATGTCCTTCATCTCTTCAAAAATATCTGCACCATCGATCAGCATACAGTTTTTTATCAGCATGGCTGCCACCTCCTTAATTTTCCGTCTGGTACTGGATCTTACCGTTGATGAGTACCGTCCGCGGCCTTCCTCCGGCCTTAAAGGGCTCGGATTCCCAGATCACCACGTCCGCCGCCTTGCCAGGCTCGATGGATCCCAGCTCATCGGCCAGATCCAGGGCCTTTGCCGCCCGGATGGTCACGCATTTATAGGCCGTTTCCTCTGTGAGTCCGTGTTTCATCAGCACAGCCACCTGGGATAAGAAGCCCTCCATGGGGATCACATGGGAATCAGTGGTCAGGGTGAACTCCACGCCGGCCCTCTCCAGGATCGCCGGGGCGTCATAGCGCTTATCCTCCACCTCCAGCTTACTCTTTCCTCCTACGGTGGGGCCGATGATGTAATGGGCCTTTGCTTCCTTTAAGTCGTCGATCATCTTCCAGCCCTCGGTACAGTGCTCAATGCTCAGATTCAGCCCGAACTCCTTTCCGACCCGCAGGGCCGTCAGGATATCGTTGGCCTGGTGGGCATGGATCTTCACCAGCATTCCATCAAAGGCACGCATCAGAGAGTGCATGGCCAGATCGTATGTAAAGGTGGATTCTTCTCCGTTTTTCAGTTTTTCTTCATGGGCCAGCCATTTTTCCCGGTATGCCTTCGCCTTATAGAACGCCTGGCGCATCAGGGCAGCAGATCCCATTCTTGTGGACGGGGTCTGGCTCTTTTTCCCATAGGAAACCTTAGGATTTTCTCCCAGGGCCATCTTTAAGGCCGCCTCCTCCTTCATGATCCTTTCGTTTAAGGTGGCTCCGGCGGTCTTCAGATAGGCAAAGGTGCCTCCCATGATGTTTCCGCTGCCAGGTCCCACAGCTACGGTGGTGACGCCGGCCTCCAGGGCCCGGTCAAACAGGCTGCAGTGAAAATCAATGGCGTCGATGGCCCGCAGCTCCGGGTGGATAGGCCCTGTCATCTCATTGCCGTCCTGACCGTCGGCGTCAATAATGCCCAGATGGCAGTGGGGCTCAATGAAGCCTGGCGTTACCAACTTTCCCGCGGCGTCGATGACCGTGTCCTCCGGCCCCGGGACGATCTCTTTTTCAACTTTCGCAATTTTCCCGTTTTCCACGGCAACATCGTATTTTTCCTTATAGATGCCTGTCATGGAGATCAGGGTTCCGTTTTTAATTACCAGCATGGCTGTCCTCCTTTATTTCTTCGGTTTTCTCCGCTTTTTTCCGTTTTCCTTCCTCTCTCAGCTCCTTGAAGAAGTCCTTCATCATCTGGGAGCACTCCTCTCCCAGCACTCCGGTCTCCACCTCTGCCTGGTGGTTGAAGCCGTCCTCGTGGAGCATGTCCAGGACAGAACCGGCGCATCCGGCCTTTGGATTCATGCAGCCGATGACCACCCGGGGGATCCTGGCCTGGACGATGGCCCCGGCGCACATGGGGCACGGCTCCAGAGTAACGTACATGGTACAGTCCTCCAGCCTCCAGTCCCCGATCTTTCTGCATGCCTTGCGGATGGCAATGATCTCCGCATGGGCCAGGACATTTTTGTCAATGGTGCGGCGGTTATAGCCCCGGGCGATGATCGCTCCGTCGTGGACGATCACACAGCCGATGGGGACCTCCTTTAAGGCAGCCGCCTTTTTTGCCTGGCGCACCGCCTCCCGCATATATTTTTCTTCCTGTGTCATACGCTGTCTCCCCGATTCATGATTCTGAATATAAGTTTAACCGGGCCAGAAAGCGGTGTCAAGGAATTCGTTTTACAGCCCAGGCAAAAATAAACCGCATACCATCGCTTACGGACGGCTTACCTCCTCGAGGAAAAAGATCCCCTCCGCCAGATTGATAAACATTTCCCTGTCCTTTATGGCCCACGGCCTTCCCTTCCACCATACGGTCTCCCGGTCAGCTGAAACGGAAACCGCCCTGCCGTCATCCAGAACGTATGTAATAGTGATCATGGGGCTGCCGCCGGAGACCGGCTCCTCAAACAGGGCATATCTTAAAAACCCTGTGAGTTTTACCGCTTGCTCCACATGCTCCCGGTCCGTGAATTCCTTTTTCTCATCCGTGACCCCGGGATACTCCGCCACAATGCTCTGCACATCCTCCGGATCCGGGATCCCCAGAAGGTACATGCCGTTCATGAAAATGCTGACGGCGAGCACTGCTGATACAGACAGAAATACGGCAAGGACGAACCGCAGGAGCTCTTTTACTGCCTTATGTTTCATGAAAATTTCTCCCTTCCAGCCGGAAAGCTGTACATGATTTCTGCCGATATACCAATTATAGCAGAAATCTGTCATTTTTTCTTCTATTTTTTTAAACATATCCCAGAAGGCCTTCTCACAAAAATAATGGCGTATCCAGCCGCCCGGACCGGCAGCCGCCGCCCGCTTTACATGGAGCCGGAGGAGTGGTATATTCATGGGGAAAGGATGGGATATTATGAAGATCTGTGGATTACAGAAAACGACGCTTTTAGATTTTCCCGGCCATGTGGCCGCAACCATATTTACCGGGGGCTGCAATTTCCGCTGCCCCTTCTGCCACAACAGCGACCTCTTGGGAAACGACGCTCCGGCGGCCTTTACCGACGAGGAGGTGCTGGATTTCCTAAAAAAACGCAGGGGGATCCTGGAGGGGGCTGCCATCACTGGCGGAGAGCCCACGCTCCAGCCGGATCTGGAGGATTTCATTCAGAAGGTTCGGGCGCTGGGATACCAGATCAAGCTGGATACCAACGGCTACCGGCCGGAGGTGCTGAAGCGTCTCTGTGAAAAAGGCCTCATCGATTATGTGGCCATGGACATAAAAACATGTGAGGAACGGTACCCGGCGGTGACCGGAGTATCGTCCCTCCAGATGGAAAACATTCGTGAAAGTATTGAATTTTTAAAAAGTGGGGCCATCCCCTATGAATTCCGTACCACCGTGGTCAGAGAGCTCCACTCTGCGGAGGATTTCCAGAAGATCGGACCATGGATCGCAGGGGCTCCCCTGTATTTTCTCCAGAACTTCTCTGATTCTGGCAGCGTACTGAATCCCATATACACAAGCTGTACCGTCCCGGAGCTGACCTCTTATCTGGAGATCGTAAAGCCTTTTGTGGGACATGCAGAGCTCCGCGGTATCGACTACTAGACACCCGGCCTCTCTTATTCTCTGGAGCCAGAGCCTTTTACCGCACCCGGATATCCGTATACCAGTATCCAAAGCGGCCGTCGTTGGGCGGCTGCTTTTTTGACAGGACAAAATTCGGAAATCCAAACATGGACGCCATATATTTCTCACTGCTGTAATAATGGCCGGGGACTCCGATGAGATAGCGGGCACGGCCATCTTTGTTCCCAAGGCGGAACAGGATGATATACCGGAAATTGTAATAGCCATGGAGCAGAAAGCTGTTGTTTCCGTACACCCAGCTTTCCCTGGGCAGGCGGCCGATATCCTGGGGACGGATCGTTAAGATCTCGCAACCGCTCTCATAATCGAAGGGCTGGATCTTCGGGTAGGATTTCCGCAGCTCCTGCCACAGCTTTTCCGGATCCGCCGTCACATCCTCTGTTTCCTGGAGGTATCTGAGGACCTCCGGGTTTTCCAGCTCCGGAGAGCAGGAAAGGGAAGGATCCTTTTCCGGGACAGCCTGGCCGGACGGCGGAGCTGTTCCAGCCCCCGGGCGGCTGTCTCCGGGCCTGGAAGCGGGAGACGGCGGGTTTGGCCCAGGCTTCCTGGCCTCCGCAGGCCGGGAGTCATGCTCCGGCAGAGTCGTCCCGGGCCTGGAAGCAGCAGCGGGAGGGCTGCCTGCCGGACGGGAAACCGGAACGGATGGTCCCCCCTCTGCACGGGAAACCGGCGCGGGCGGATCTCCCTCCGGATACGGAACCCGACGGACTGGCTCAGCCGGAGATATGCCAGGAGCCGGAGCTGGCGGCAGCTCTTCCGGGAAAACCAGAGTTTCCGGTTCGTCCGGTGTCTCCTTCGGCGCGGGCGGCCTTGCTGGCAGCTCTTCGGGTACTGGCAGTACGGGCGGCCTTGCTGGCAGCTCCTCTGGAACTGGCGGTGCGGACGGCCTCCCCGGCAGCTCCTCTGGCGCTGGCACCACAGACGGCTCCGGCGCCGCAGCCGGGCCTTCCGGAATGGACGGCGCGGTCGGCCCCACCGGCAGCATCTCCGGAGCGGACGCCGGATCCAGGATCATTTCCTCCCGGCTCCTCCGCTCCTCCTCCCGGGCGATCTCCGCCTCGATCTCCCGCACCACGCTGGCCACGGCCATCACTGGCTCCTCTTCGCTCTGGTCCGGGCTTCCCGGCAGTATTTCCTGAGCCGGGAGCATTTTTACAGTATCTCCGTTTCCTTGGTCCCCTGGAAGAGATCCCGGCAGCGTCTCCGGCTCCACAGCGTCCTCCCAGATCGTCGTATAGGAACGCCAGGGATTCTTTACGTCATGGATGGTCAACCCGTAATATGTATCCAGTCCCCCTCCGTTTCCCTCCACATTTTTCGCATCCACCACAGCCCGGAACTCTCCGGCTCCGCTGCGGATAAAGATGTTTCCCAGGAAAACCTCCGTCCCGGCTTTGGACAGCAGAAAGACGCCGATGGCGCTGCTTCCCATATACACCTTCTTTACGCTCAGGTTCAGACGGCACTGTCCGTTCCTTGCCTCCAGCTTTACAAATCCTACATTCTTTCCCTTTTCTTTTCCTTCATATTCATAAATATAGGAAATCAATCTGCGATAGTCAGACATATTTTCACCCCTCTGTTATACAGTATATGACAGCGGGGTGATGAAATATTCTCAGGATATCCAGTTTATTTCCGGATGGCTCCGGATCTTACGGCGGCTTCTGCCACACGCTCCGCCACATGGGCGGCAACTCCCGGCTCTAAGGCCCCGGGAATGATGTATTCGGCGCACAGCTTATCGTCGGTCACCAGCTCTGCAATGGCATGGGCGGCGGCCACCTTCATATCATAGTTGATGTCGCGGGCTCCGCAGTCCAGCGCACCCCGGAAGATCCCCGGGAAGGCCAGGACATTGTTGATCTGGTTGGGGAAATCGGAACGGCCTGTTCCCATGACCTTCACGCCTGCGGCCATGGCCTCGTCGTACATGATCTCCGGCGTCGGGTTCGCCATGGCAAAAACGATGGGATCCTTGGCCATGGTCTTTATCATCTCCGGCTTTAAGGCTCCGCCCACGGAAACTCCGATAAACACGTCCGCGCCCACAAGGGCGTCTGCCAGATCTCCCCTCTTATCCTCCAGGTTCGTGATGCCGCACAGCATCTCTTTATGGTCCTTGATGCCCACGCCCCGGTCCTTATAAAGAATACCGTTCTCGTCACAAGCGATGATGTGCTTCACTCCGGCAGCCAGGAGCATTTTAATAATGGCCGTTCCGGCAGATCCAGGGCCGTTTAAAACCACATGGATCTCTTCGATCTTCTTTCCAACCACCTTTAAGGCGTTTAAGAGGGCCGCCGTGACCACAACGGCTGTGCCGTGCTGGTCGTCGTGGAACACCGGAATATCCAGCTCCTTTTCCAGACGCGCCTCCACCTCAAAACATTTAGGGGAAGCGATATCCTCCAGATTCACGCCGCCGAAGCAGGGGGCGATGGCCTTTACAGCCTGGATGATCTCCTCTGTGTCCCTGGTATCCAGGCAGATGGGGAAGGCATCTACGTTTCCAAATTCCTTAAACAGGATCGCCTTTCCCTCCATCACCGGCATGGCGGCCTCTGGTCCAATATCTCCCAGCCCCAGAACGGCGGTTCCGTCGGAGACCACGGCCACCAGGTTTCCCTTGGCCGTATATTTATATACTTCCTTTTTGTCTGCATGGATCTTCCGGCACGGCTCGGCAACGCCCGGCGTATAAGCGGTGCTCAGATCGTCCCTTGTGTTTACGGGCACCTTGCTCCTGATCTCGATCTTACCTTTGTGCTCTGCATGGAGCTTTAAAGCTTCCTCATTAAAGTTCACTGGCTGTTCCTCCTCTTTTTTCGTTTCAGTCTCCAGCCTTCTCCTCCCGCCTGGAGGCGGGGCCTGTCAGGATCCCAGGAAGACGGCGCGGCGGCTGTATGTCCCGTTCAATATCCGATGCCGGGACAAAAGTTTATTTGACCCAGCTATCATAATTACAAAATAGCACAAAAGCCGGCAAATCTCAAGCCTATTCGACCTTCATCATCCGGTATCCCACACCGATATGGGTCTGGATATACTGGGGACCGTCCACGCTGGAATCGATCTTTTTTCTCAAGGTGGCCATGAACACCCGCAGGGAAGCGATATCACTGGCTCCGCTGCTGCCCCAGATCTGCTGCATAATATACGTGTGGGTCAGGACCTTTCCCACATTCCTGGCCAGAAGGCATAGAAGCTTATATTCAATGGGCGTTAAATGAAGCTCCTTATCCCCAAGCCACGCGCATCCGGCGGCGTATTCGATCCGAAGCTCCCCGTTTTCAAACACCGCATCCTCCGCCTGAGTCTGTCCCGAGGCCGAAAGCCGCCTGGTGGTAGCCCGCAGACGGGCTAACAGCTCCTCCACGGAAAAGGGCTTCGTCACATAATCGTCAGCCCCTGCGTCCAGGGCCTCGATCTTATCCTTATCCTCATTCCTGGCGCTGATGACGATGATGGGCATATTGGACCAGGTACGGATCTTTTTTATGATGTCCACTCCGTCCGTATCCGGCAGTCCCAGATCCAGGAGTACGATGTCCGGATTATGGGACGATGCCTCCAGCACCGCCTCAGCACCGTTCAAGGCCGTCAGATACCGGTAGTCATGGGTCTTCAGGATCGTCGTGATCAGATTGTTTACAGATCTGTCATCCTCCACCACAAGGATCAAAGGTTTATTCATGAAGCTGTACCTCCCCTGCTGGCAATGTAAATGTAAAGACTGCTCCATGGGGTGCATTGTCTGAAACAGTCAGATCCCCCCCGTGGGCGTCTATGATGGACCGGCAGAGGGAAAGACCGATGCCGCAGTTGCGCCGGCTGTCGGCGATCGGATTCCCTCCGCTGTAAAACATATCGAATACCCTGGGCTTTTCTTGATCTGGGATCCCAGGCCCATCGTCGGCAATGGAAAGGATGATCGTTCCATCCTTTTTTTCGGACCGGATCGTGATATGGGAGCCGGCGGGCGTATATTCGATGGCGTTGTTGACGATATTGATGATCACCTGGACGATCAGCCTGGGATCCATCCTGGCCAGGAGAAATTCCTCCCCACTTTCTGTAACGATGGTATGCTCTGCGCTTTTTTTATTCACATGACGCAATGCCTCGGCCACCACGTCGTCCACCAGATCCTCGGTGATATTTAAATTTAATCGGCCCTCCACCAGCCGGGTGATGGACAGCAGGTTTTCCACCAGATTGATGAGCCACATGGAATTTTCATAAATATCCGTATAAAGCTGTTTCCTCGTCTCCTCGTCAAAGTCCTGGCCCATGGCCAGAAGATTGCTGGCGTTTCCGGAAATGGAGGTCAGAGGCGTCCTGAGATCATGGGAAATGGCCCTCAGAAGGTTGGCCCTCAGCTGCTCGTTCTTTGCCAGGACGGCGGCTTCCTCCTTTTCTCTTGTGCTCTTTTCATTTTCCAGGGCAAAGGCCCATTCTCCCAGAACAGATAAGAGGATGCTGTTTTCCATGGCGTCCAGCTCTCCGCCTTCCATAACGATCCCCAGGACTCCATAGACGTTCTCCCCCACACGGATGGCCAGGTACAGGCAGCCGGCATCGGAAAAAGTATCCGTAGTGGCTCCCGCGTGCTTATTATTTTTCAGGGTCCAGGCGGCCACCTCCCGCTCCCTGGAGGAGATACAGCCGGCATCTGGCTCCGTTTCCCCCGCCTGAAAGATCTGCGGCTCTCCCAGCACTCCATTTTCCGCCGGATAGACCACAATGTCCTTTTTTAACAGCTTCACCAGCTGGCCCGCAGATACAGAAGTGATCTCCTCCTGCCCCCTGGCCTGCTGCAGGAGCCGGTTGGTATCAAACAGGATCCGGGTACGGAAGGCTACCTCCGCCGACTGCTTTGCGTGGCTTTTCAGCCGCATCACCAGAGAGCCTGTGATGAAAGCCGACAGGAACATGACGCTGAAGGTCAGCGGATACCCGGGAGCATAGGCCTGGAGTGTATAGCGCGGCTCTGTGAACAGGAAATTGAACACCAGAACACTGACGGCGGATGAGATCAGGCTGTAAATCTGGTTTTTTGTCACCAGGGCCGTCACCAGGACCCCCAGCACATAGATGGTGATGATGTTGGCCTCATTGACCCCCAGGTTATAGAAAAAAAATCCAATGCAGCTGGCCGCCAGAAGGATCCCAATGCTTTTTAGGATATCTCTGGCCGAAAAGACCAGGTGGCGGCGCGTCCCAAAATGCCGTTTTCTGTAAAAGGAAGAGCCCGGATCAGCGTCAGGAATGATATATACGTCCAGATCCGGCGCGTTGGAGATCAGCTTTTCGGTCAGGGCAGGCTTGCTGAATATATGATCCCTGGTGGCGGCGCTGCGTCCGATGACGATTTTTGAGACTCCAGAAATCCGGGCAAATTCAGCGATCTGGAATGGGATATCGTCGCTGTACAGGATCTCGATCCTGGCTCCCAGCTGCTCTGCCAGCCGCATATGGGACTGGAGACGTTTCCGGTCCTCTTCGTCCATGTATGCCAGATCCGGCGTCTTTACGAACAGGGCCGTAAATGCCCCGCGGAACGCATTTGCCATCCTGGCCGCAGTTCGGACGATCTTTGCGTTGGAGGGGGATGCCGACAGACAGACCAGAACGTGCTCATCTCCATGAGCAGCTCCGTCTCCCCTGGTCAGCATATTGATCCGGTCGGCACACCGTCTTAAGGCCACCTCACGCAGGGCCGTCAGATTTGCCACCGTAAAATATGCCGTTCCCGGCGGATGCTCCCCCTCCTTTTCCGCCAGGGCCCCGTTCCTAAGCCGCTCCAGAAGCTCCCGCGGCTCCAGATCCACCAGCTCGACCTGATCTGCATGATCAAAGACCGAATCCGGGATCCTGTCCTTTACAGGGACCCTGGTAATGGCCGTCACGATATCATTCAGGCTTTCTATGTTCTGGGCGCTGACCGTGGTATAAACGCTGATCCCGGCCTTCAAAAGCTCCCGGATATCCTGGTATCTCCTGGAATGCCGGCTCCCCTTAGGATTTTCGCAGGCCAGATCGTCCATTAAGATCAGATCCGGTTTTCTCCGGATGGCCTGGTCCAGGTCAAATTCCTCCAGCCGTTCCATGGCCCGAAGCCGCTCCGCCAGGGCTGTGTCCTCCAGCGACCGGTACGGCGCAATGGAGCCGATGACCACGTCCATGCCCCGTTCTTCTGCCGTCAGCGCCGCCTGGAGCATGGCATACGTTTTCCCGACTCCTGCCGCGTATCCAAAAAAGATCTTCAGCTGGCCGCTTTTTCCGCCTTCCCCTGCATTTTGTCTTTCTTCTGTCATCGCCAGTCTCCTTCCCGGAATATACCACTATTATATATCATCCTGGTCCGGGAACTCAAGGCTGTCAAAAAAAACGTCTGCCTTCCCCATAAAACGCCAGCTTCCATAAAATGACGCCAGTACCAGACAGAGCAGGATCGCTTCCTTCATACGGGTCACTTCTTTCTCTTAGATATGGAAACATCTCTGGATATCCCGGATATTCCCAAGAACCAGCATGGTATCCTCTGCCGGAAGGACCGTATCCGGCGAGATATTCAGCTTCATCTTTCCATCATGCTTCATGGCCATGATGTTTATGTTGTATTTTCTTCTCACATTGAGCTGGCCGATGGTCTTTTCCGCCCAGCCCTCCGGGACTGCCACCTCAAAGATCGCATGCTCCTCATCCAGCTCCACATAATCAAAAATGTGGTCTGCGCTGTAACGGATGGCGGTCCAGGCAGCCAGCTGTTTTTCTGGATACACCACCTCGTCCGCTCCATTCCTCAAAAGGAATTTGGCCTGGACGTCCCTGGCTGCCCTGGATACCACATAGCCCGCTCCCAGCTCCTTTAAAAGGGAGGTGGTCTCCAAGGAACTCTGGAAATTGTCCCCAATGGCTACGATGCAGACGTCAAAGTTCCGCACTCCCAGGGAGCTTAAAAATTCCTCGTCTGTGGCGTCTCCGATCTGGGCATTGGTCACATAGGGAAGCACCGCCTCCACCCGCTTTTCATCTGTGTCCACGGCCATGACCTGGTGATGGAGCTCGTCCAGCTTCATGGCGATATGTCTTCCAAATCTTCCTAATCCGATCAGTAGTATAGATTTCATGATTTAATTCCTCCCTTATCCCACTGTGATCCGTTCCTGCGGGAACGCGGATCCGCTGACACAGCGGCTGGATACAGCCGCGTAAATGATCGTAAGCCCTCCCACCCGGCCAAAAAACATGAGGCTGATGAGGATCAGCTGGGAGATCCGCCCCAGCTCCGGCGTAACGCCAAGGGACAGCCCCACGGTGCCGATGGCCGAGGCAGTCTCAAATAATGCGTCCAGAAGAGGGATCCCCTCCTCATAACTGATGAACATGCCGCCTGCCAAAAACAGCCCCAGATACATCAGAAGAATGGCTCCGGCAGTGCGGATGGCCTCCTCCGGGATCCTGCGCTGAAAGAAATGGGCGCGCTCCTTCTGCCGGAACACTGCCCTGGCAGAGGAGAAGATCACCGCAATGGTGGTAGTCTTCATTCCTCCGGCGGTGGACCCGGGAGAGCCTCCAATGAGCATTAAAACGATCATGAGCATCTGGCCTGCCTCAGTCATTTTCGTCAGATCTGCCGTGTTGAAGCCGGCAGTCCTGGGCGTCACTGACTGGAACAGAGAGCTTAATAGCCGCGTTCCCAGAGGCAGCTCCGAAAATTCAAAGAAGAAAAACCAGGCGGCCGGAGCTGCGATCAGCACTGCCGTTGTCACCAGGATCACCTTGCTCTGCATCCGGTACCGGCTGAAATGGAGCCGGTTCCTCTTCACATCCTCCCAGGTCAGAAAGCCGATGCCTCCTACGATGATGAGCGCCATGATCGTCAGATTGATCACTGGCTGGGACGCGTATGTAGTCAGGGAGGAAAAAGGAGACCGGATCCCGATCAGATCGAAGCCCGCGTTGCAGAAGGCGGAAATGGAGTGGAACATGGCATACCAGACTCCCTTAAGGAAGCCAAAATCCCGTACAAACACTGGAGCCATGGCCACAGCTCCCAGAAGCTCCACCAGAAATACCGTTTTCAGGATAAATTCCGTCATACGGACGATACCGCCCACCTGGGGAGCGGAAATGGACTCCCGCATGGTGCTCCGCTGCATAAGACTGATCTTCCGGCCCGAGAAAATAGCCACTGCCACAGAGACTGTCACCACGCCCATGCCTCCGATCTGGATCAGAAACAGGATCACCGCCTGTCCGAACACGGACCAGTAGGAGGCTGTGTCATGGAGCACCAGTCCGGTCACACATACCGCTGAGGTGGATGTAAAGAGAGCGTCCAGAAAGGACGCGCCCTGTCCGTCCCTGGTGGCCAGGGGCAGCGTCAGACAAAGGCTGCCCAGAAGGATCACCAGCATAAAGCCCAAGATGATCACCTGGAACGAGGAAACGTGTCTGTGTATCTTTTCTTTAAACTTTGCATTGATCTCCCACTTGAGGTTCTGCCACATATTCCGCACCTGCCTGTAAATCTTCTTATTAATATGGTCTTTATTGCATCCTTATTATATCTTTAAACGCATTAAGCCGGTATGAGTATATAAGGCTCCGTATTAATATTGTATAAAGACGGGCGGGGACAGGAGCATTTATTCCTGTGGAAAGGTATCCTTAAGCTTTACGGCGGCTTCACTGAGCATGGCTGTCAGAAGATTATATTCAAACTCTGCAATGGGACGGCGTTCCTCCAGATAAATTCCCATGACCCCCTTTACCTGATCCTCATCCTGGATCGGCAGATACAACGCCAGGGAATCCGGCAGCGTATGTGTCGAGGCACCTGCCCGGTGTCCGTTGGCCGCCGTCCACTGGGCCACTCCCTTTTCCCGGGCACTGAGGCAAACAGAAAATTCTTCTTCTGACATTCCCGGCCGGGGAAACACCATCGCTGTTCCCAAACGCCCCTTTTTATCCACCGGGTAGATCAGCACCGATAAATTTAAAAGTTTTCCGGCCTGGGCCGCTGTCAGCGCCCAGACCTCTTTTTCCCTCCGGCACCGACGGAGCCTCTGGCTGTTTTCAAGCAAAAGTCCTGTCCGGTATGCGATCTTGGCGCTTTCCACGTTCTGCTGCTTTAGCTTTCTTGTCATTGCCGCAGCGAAGAACCCGGAGAAAAACAGAAGGATAAAGGTAACAGAGTCTCCCCTGTCGTAAGCTTTTAAGCTGTAAAGCGGTTCTATACAGAAAAAATTGTATAAAACAACACTCAGAAGAGCGGAATATAAGGAGTAGATCTTCCGGTCCGCAATATAAGAGGAGATCAGGACACCCAGAAGATATAGTATGATCTGATCCGTTCCCGAAAGTCCCAGTTTCAGAAATGCTAAGGACAGAAACGCTGCCGCTGCCATCACAGCCGTAATGAGTGACAGATCCAGAACCGTTTTTCTCCAATCCCCTTTCTTCCTTTTTTCCATCTGAGACGGATGGTATCGTTTGGTCTGGCGCATATCCGGTATGATGTATACGTCTATATTGGGGGCCAGGTAGGTAAGCTTTTCCAAAAGCTCTGACCGGTACATTGGCCGGATGGTAAGATGATTGGTCCTCCCCAAAACGATTTTTGATACATTGCTGATCCTGGCATACTGGGCGATCTGAGAGGCCACATCAGAGCCGCAGACCGTAACGACC
>OWIY01000123.1_pt1 | contig 23114 bp, 4 predicted proteins | sample 1732841 | NCBI WGS metagenome assembly OWIY01 (sample SAMN05065760, study PRJEB22554) | human gut metagenome | biome: ENVO:2100002; feature: ENVO:00000062; material: ENVO:00002003 | host: Homo sapiens | place: USA | reverse complement strand
TATTATAATTATTATAATGTTGGTAATATCATTAATTATAAGAATAGAATATATATTGCTAATTATAATGAAAAAACTGATAACGATGATAGAACTTTAAATAATGGTAAAACATTAGAAGAGGCTGTTAAAGATATTACTATTAAACTTCGTAATAAAGCTGTTAATGCTTATTATAATGATTATACCACTGTTAATGCAGTTAGTGAAAAAGGTCCATATTTTAAAATGGCTAGCCTTCAAATTACTGGTACTGCTGATTGGCAAATTAAAGATATTAATAAAGTATTCAATAATAATCAATATCCTTTTCGTACTTTTAGAACTTTATTTAATGATACAGTTATACAAGGTATTGCAGCACATGAATACTTAAAGATTAATTATAATGCTAAAATAAAAGTAGGTAGTAGAGGTAGTCATAATCTTAAAGAATATCTTGCTTGTCATTGTTTTATTATTCCTACAAGTTATAAATATGAAAATAATCAATCTGTTTATACTTTACCTAGTACAGTTAAAATAGCTTGTTATGTTTATAATGGAACTGGATTTACAGAAGATGCTGTATTTACTAGTGGACAAGTATTATTTGGTGATACTATATTTGATATTGATAATTGTAAAATGAGAATTGCTCATTCTACTATTGAACCTAGTTATGATTTTAATGAACGTAAAAAGAATGATACTCTTATTCCTGGAGAAGTATATAACTTTTTTATTCATTTTGTTGATAAATATGGTGATGCTAGTAGAGGATATAAATTGTCAAATAAAGATAAGTATATAAATAATATTGTTAATGATGGTTCTCATTGTACTATAATTACTTTTAATTGGAACAATCAAGGTAATGGTAATATTCCATATTGGGCAGTTATTAGTGGAGATATTCCAATATCTACTATTAGTTCTAATATTAAAAGATATATTGCTAATCATAAAATTGTAGTTTATACTGCTGAACCAATAAATAATCCTACTACTAATATATTACTTAATAGTTCTGGTGAACTTGAAGCTACTAATAAAGATGAACTATATACTCTTATATCTAATTACTTTATTGATTATCAAGATAAAGATAAATATAATGATTTATATGTTTATCAAGTTATAAATAGTGGTAGTTATACTCCTTGTAGTAATCAAGTAATAGGTGCTATTGGTGTTGATAATGAAGCTAAATTTGGTTATTACGAAAATATTAATAGTGATGAACTATTTAGAATACCTGATTTAATATTTGATGCTGAAGCTATTGGTGATGAACATACTAGAGGTTTTATATATAATATGAATAATACTTTTAATAAGTTTTATATTCGTGCTAATATTGATACTACTTTATGGAATCAAATTAAAGAATTAGGTTATGTTGGATGGTTTATTAGTTATGAAAAAGTTGAACCTATTACTAGATATACTGGATTACTAACTAGAAAAGATTATTGTAATATAGCTAGTAATGTTACTTGGCAAGATGGTAGTTGGGGTACTAAACCTGGTTTTGTAGCTAATAATTTTACTAGTGATAAATGTTATCTATATAGTGGTCGATTTGATATTGATGATAGTATTAAATATGATTTTAATATTATTCGTATTGATGGTAAATGTAAATTTGAACCTTATAAAGAGAAACATGATGTAGTTGATATGGTAGTTAATACTACCTATCCTTATAGTTATAATATGCCAGTTATAGGTGTAATTAGTAGAAATGAATATAAACCTATTAATAATTATAAATTAGTAGTTGCTGATAGTGTTACTGATAGTAGAGCAGGAAAAGGAACTGCTCTTGAAATGGATGATTATAAGGAATTGCTACTTGATGCTGAAACTATGTTTCTCGCAACAGTTCTTAATTGTACTAAAAATATTTATACTAGCAAAGAAAAAGAACTTGTAAGACTTAATGACGTTTGCTATAATGGTGGAACTTATTCTATTGAACATGGATATAATGGTAGAATGACTTATGATGGTGTTCTTATTTATAATGATAATGGGGTTATAATGAATGAAGGTAATTATAAATTATATACTCCTACTAATAATCAATATTATTATAGTGGCGATGAACCATGTTGGTTTGATATTCCATTTAATGTTTATATTCAATTTCCTCTTTATAATGATAAATTCTTTGAAAGTAAATGTTTTAATAATGAACCTAGTAAGATAGCTTTTAGTATTAAAGAAGATACTGATAAGAAAAGTGTTGCTTTTGGTACATTTGTAGAACCTAAAAATAGTGTTGATTTATTTAAAGACCCTATTGGAAATGTTGACCAATATGTTCCTAAATTATTAACTCAATATCGTAATGATATTATTAATATTACTCGTTTTGATAAAACTATAAGACGTAGTAATGTTATTCAAGATGAAAGTGAAGTTAATGCTTGGAGAATATTTCCTATTGAAGGTTATAAAAATATTACTGAAAATAAAGGAAGTATAACTAATTTAGTTGGAATTGGATATTATCTTTTAGTTCATACTCAACATAGTATGTTTATGTTTGATATAAGTGCTGCACTTAAAACTAGAGATGAAAATGTTCAATTATATCAACCTGATGCTTTTGAAGTTGATTATAAAGAAGTTTTTACTAGTGATAAAGGTTATGGTGGACTGCAAGATGATTTAGCTTATATAGTTGGAGAATTTGGTTATATTTTTTATAATGATGATTTTCATAAACTTTATCAATTTGATGATGGTCAACTTAAAATAATGGATGAAGATATTAAATTATGGTTAGATAAATATCATCCTAATAAAGTTAGATTTGCTCATGATAAATTTAATAATCGTATTCTAATTAAATTTGATTATACTTATGATAATATTAATCCTAATACTAAAGAATCTATTATAGAATCGCATAATGAAGTTATTAGTTTTAATTATAAAGTAGGTAGTTTTATTAGTTTGCATGATTATTATTTTAATAATGCTTGGTCTACTAAAACTAAATGTTATTTTCAAACTGAACATAACGATGATAGACTTAATTGTCCTCTTCATGTGTTTACTAATGAATATAATTATGGTAGATTTAATACTCACATGGGTGATGATAGTAGAAGTCTATATTTAGTATCTAAACAAGAAGTTGGTGATGAGCCTATATTAGTTCATAATAGTTATATTGATATTATAGTTAATGAATCTTATGAACTTATTAAATTTCTTGAATTTATTAAATATAAAGTTCGTAAAATATATATTCCTATTTATAGTGATAATATTAATAATCCTGTTGATTTAAGAGAACATCCTTATGCTGGTGATATACTTCGTATATTTAATGAAGATAATGATACTGATGATATAGATATTAATATTGATAAACTTAATGAATTTAATAAGTATAAAAAACCGTGGTATGAATTAACTCAATATAACTTTAATTATTTCCGTAATGCAATTAAAGAACATCCTAATACAGTAAGTGATAAACTTCGTAGAGTATATGGTAATTATTTTGTAGTTCGTTTCATATTTAATAATTCAGATAATAAGCGCATTGAATTTGAAAGTCTTGAATGTGCTCAAACTCAATTTAGAAAATTATGATACAGTATAGAGATAGACAAAGACAAAAAGCTTTTATTGGTGCTATTATTGGTGCAGCTGCTAGTATTGCTGGTGGTATAATTAAAGGTAATAAACAAAAGAAAGCTCAAGAAAAAGCCCAAGCTGAAGCTCAAGCTGCACAAGACCATAAAGATGCTTTACAAAATGCTCAAGCTTTAACTAGTGCTTATGCTAATCAAGATTATGTTGGTCAATATAATGATAAGCTTACTCTTAAATGTGGCGGTAGAGTTCGACGTAAAGCTGGTTTCGGTACTGAATTTGCTGATGCTCTTCCCGGTTTAGGTAATCTTGCTAGTTCTATTACAGGAGTTCAAGGACTTGACCAATTAGGTACTGCAATAGGTCAAGGTATTTCTGCTAATCAACAAATTAATGAAAATAAACGTATTGCTCAAGAAGCTGAACAACGTAAACAACTTCAAGCTGGTCAACAACAACTTAATATTACTTCTGATAAAATGACTAATCCAATGACTATGTATCAACGTTCTAGTTTTATTAATAAATATAAATGTGGTGGACGTAGAAAAGCATGGATTGGTGCTGCTATTGGTGCTGCTGGAAGTTTAATTGGTGGTATGTTTGGAAGTAAAGGACAACAACCAATTCAAGTTAAACAAGCTGACCAAGCTAGTTATAGTGCTCCTAAAACAGGTCTTGAACGTCCTGAATGGATTACTAATGGTACTGTTCAACAACCTGTTATGCCTCAATCAGTATATCGAGATAGGTTAAATGTATATCGCTGTGGCGGTCATAGACGCTAGTCTTTTGCTCTCTGTTGAATTATTATATATAGGTATGAACTATTAATCGACTTATAGACTATCATTCAGCAGAGAGCCTTAAAATCAATCAAATTATAATTTCTCATTATATTATATAAAATGCCTAGAAAAGATAAAGTTATTCATATAAGTAATTTACCTAGTACATTTAGAGGTAATGTTACTCGTAATGGAAGATTTATTCAAAATGGTATTCCTCCACTCGGTGGAGCTTATGATAAAGTTGCTAAATCTACTGGTTTAATAAAACTTGGTAATGAATTTCTCTATAATGGTATAAACAATTTAGTATCTAAAGATAATAGAGAAAAATTAATGAATAATACTGCCGGTAGACTTATTAATTATGTTAAAGATTTTAATAAAGAATCTTTTCCTAGTGATGATGAACTTGGACCAACATTTCCATTTAATATTATTCAAACTCCTAGAAGTAATGGAAAAAAGCTTCCTCAAAAGCAATATGCTGTTGGTGGTAAAATACCAAATGTAGTTGCTGGTGGTATTGCTCAACCTCTTGGTAATAATTTCTTTTATATGAACGGAAGAAAACATAGTCAAGGTGGTATTGATATTGGACCTAATGATAAAACAGGTATTGAAGTAGAAGACGGTGAAGTTGTTGAAACTAATGGTAATGAACTTAAAGTTTATTCTGCACAACCTATTATTAATGGTGTTAGTCCTGCTAAATTAATTATGGGTGGAGCTAATCCTGATAAAGTATTTAAAGCTCAAGAAGATTTTAAAGATAGAAATGGGATTAACGATGATGGAACTAAAGCTAAATTTGGTAAAGAAAAATATGTAGCTAAAAGTGATAATACTAGAGTAACTCCTATAATGGAATCTCCTAGAAATAGTGGTATTAAACAAGGAGATTTTATTTATCATCCAGAAACTTATCGAATAGCTAATAATACTTTAGAAAAAGTTCCTGCTAGAAAAGAAGTTAATATGACTCCTCTTGAACAAGTTAATCCTGAATTTGATATATTATTAGGTGGAGCTGGAGTTTTAAGAGGTGCAGATAAAGCTACTAAAGTTGCTATGGCTTTAGATAAAAATATTTCTAAAGTAGGTCAAAAAGCTATTACTAAAAGTAGAGATGCTTTAGGTTATTATTCTATTTCTCCTAATATTCGTTATAATTTATCTATTAATAATGGTAGAAAGGCTCTTGGTGTTAAATCTACTAAACTTCTTGAAGCTCCTAGAAAACAATTAACTTCTAATATTAGTAAATATAAAGATTTTGTTAATGTATTAGATAGTGACGGAAAAGTTATTAACATTCCTGATGTTCTTCAAACTAATATAGATGATACAAGAGCTTTTCTTAAAACTTTTAATAAATGGAATACTCGTTATGATTATGAACCTATTCCTTTATCTGCTGCAAAAAATCCTAAACAAGCTGATAAACTTATTAAAGATAGATTATTAGAACATAATACTTTTATTAGAGGTGTACATGAAACAGGTAATGAAGAAAATATAAATAATATACTTAGAAGAAATGGTATTGAGCCTACTGCTGAAAATAGAGCTAAATATTATGCTTCAACTTATGCTCCAGATACAGGAGCTGGTAGAGCTGGATTTAATTCTTCATATAATGGAGTTGGTAAATATACTAAAGGTTATAGTCGTAAATCTAGAAAACTTGGAGGTAAAAATATGATTGTAAATATTAATGGTAATGTTAAGAATGGCTTAATCCATTCTCCATCCTCTACGGGGGGTCTACGCGATAAATTTGCTGTTGGTGGAAATCGTATTAATCGTCATGGAAGAACTTGGGAATATGATGAACAAATTGGAGCTTATGTTCCTATTACTAATAGAACTATTAGTAGAACTTCTGCTTATCCTATTAATAAATTTGCTAGAGGAGAAACTATTATTGGAAGTGATTATACTTTTAGAAATGGAAGATGGTCTAAAAATAATAATGTAAATACTAATACTAATAAACCTAATATTGATAATGGAAATCGTCGTCCTCAATATTATGCAGAACGTAGACTTCCTTTATTTGAAGATGGTGCTGGTATTACTAGTGGTTTAGTTAGAGCTGGTTGGAGTCATGGAAATAACAAAGGTGTTAGTATGAATAATACTAATATTCCAAGTTTATCTGAAACTAAATCTAGCGGGAAGACTCCCCGTGGAGGAAGAAGTAAGTCAAGTCAATCAACTCAATCTGTTCCTACTAAAACTCCTCCTATTGCTGTTTATAATCGTAATCTACCTAAAGTAGAAGCTAGTATTCCTACTACTTTACCTGTTCCTATTAATACACCTGCTAAAGGAACTACATCTTCTGATGGTAAAGGTCAAGGTAAATTTAAAAATCTTACTACTGCTGATTGGATTGGATTAGGTAGTAATATGGCTGGTAGTTTAGCTAGCTATTTTGCTAGTAGAAGAGCTATTAATAAAATGAGAGGTCCAGGTCAACCTACTCTTATTAGTGCTAATAAACTTAAAACTAAATATAATATTAATCCTCAACTTGATAGAATTAGAGAAGATAAATTTGAAGCTTATCGTGATATTGATTCTAATACTGCTAGTAGTCGTATTAGTTTAGCTCGTAAACAACGAGTTCGTAATACTGCTGGTCAAGCTGCTAATGAACTTTATGGTAATAAAGAAAATATTGAAACTAATCTTATTAATCAAGATAGACGTAATCAACAAAGTGTACGTCAATTTAATGCTCAACAATACAATCAATATATAGATAGAAAAATAGCATTTGATAATGGTATTAGAGAAGCTAAAGTAACTAATATTAATAATTTATTTAGTGGTATTAATGCTGGTATTCAAGATATGATTAGTAGATATGAAAATCGTAAAGCTTTAAATAATACTATTGGTGCGATGAGAGCATCTGCTCCTAATGTAGATGATAGAATTATGCGGGATGCTGGAGTTGATTATGATGAATTTATTATTCGTAAACGTAGAAAACTTGGAGGAAAACAATCATGCCGATAAACTTTTATACTCCTACTTTTAGACAACAAGTTAATCCTATTGACTTAAATGTCTTAGCTAGAACTTATAATACTCTTGAACAAGGTCATCAACAAGCTATTCAAACTAAATCTCAGATTGATGCTCAACTTGCTCAATTAGATTTAAATGAAGCTGAAGATGCTTGGCGTCAAGAACAACTTAATAAAGTTCGTAATGCTCTTACCGAAAATATGCAATATGGTAATGCTTATTCTAGTCTTGATGATATAGTTGGAACTTATGGAGATATAACTTCAAGTCCCGGAATGATTGGTCGTTTGCGTGCTCAACAAGATTATAAAGCTTATATGGATAATCTTGATAAACGTACTGATTTATCTGAAGATTATAAGAATTATTATCGTACTGTTAATAAATATAATTATCAAGATATAACTGATAAGAATGGTAATGTTATTGGTGGAAGTAAATGGACTCCTATTGATAAAGAAGTTTCTGAAATTCCTATGAATCAGATACTTAATCAAGCACTTCAATGGGCCGCTAAAGAACAAGGCGGTGATAGTCAAACAAGATGGCTTGATGCTAACGGTAAAGTTACTGATGATATTACTAAATCTGTTACAGGAGAGATTTATTCTCATACTAAAGGTGATTGGCAAAGATTAAGTAAAGCTAAACTTGCTGAAGCTGTTAAAGCTGTTATTGAAAATACTCCTGGTGCTAAAGCTAGTCTTGAACAAGATTATAAGATTGCTAAATGGAAATATGACCAAAATGGTAGTAATCCTGATATAACAGATAAAAATGGTATTTTACTTACTCCTGAACAGTATCTTGCTAAACGTATTGACCCTTTCTATAACGCTGCAACTTTTTATAACCAAGATAGTAATACTACTTATGGTGAAGCATGGAAAGCTCAATTAGCTTTATCTAAACAAACTGGTTTTGGAAGTAATACTCAAACTAAACAAGCTATTGATAATTTAACTTATAAAGGTACTCCTGTTCGTATTGATAATTTTATGCCTGCTCAAGCTCAAGCTGAAATTACTAGTAATAGACAATCAATAGCTGGATTGCTTAGTAAATATAATCCTGATATTAATATTAATTTAAGCACTGCTAATCCAGATGATATTAGAACTAGTATCATGACTAATATTACTAATCCATCTGATAGAGCATATGCTTTAAGTTATCTTAATGATATTATTGATAATCAAGAATATATTAATAATCTTAAAGTTGGTAAATCTCAAGATAGTATTGATGGATTTGATACATATAATTCAATTATTAGTTTAAGTGATTTACCTAGTAATAAATATGCAGATAGATATAGTAAATATGTTAATCAGATATTTGGAGATAGTTCTGCTATTAGACAATATTTTAATAACGATGATGTATATAATTCATTTATTAATGCTATTGGTGGAGAGAAAAAAGCTGCTAGTCTTGGAGTAAGATTTGGTTCTGATGGTAATGGTTATAGATATGCTGAATTACCTAAAGATTATCATAAATCTATTTATAGTTTTGGTAAAGCTGTTAAAGAAGCTGAAGATACTAGAAATCTTTTAAATGCTTTTCTTAATTCTGCTAAGACTAGATTTTTTGGTTATGGTGATAAATTTGTTCGAGTTGATTCTAATGGTGAAGAACATCATGCTGGATTACCAACAGGTAATAAAGAACCTTATATTGGTTTAATTGATTATGTTGATTCTCTTAAATCTAAAAATGACGCTGTTCTTGATGGTGGTCAAATAACTTCTTCTACTATTGGTATTAGTGCTTTAACTCCAGAATTAGCTGAAATTAATTTTATGATGAACGCTAATCCTGAAGAAGCTAGTAAACTTTCAGCTTATAAAAAGAATAAAGAAGAACAAGCTATGATGGCTATTCGTAGTGGTATTGATTTAACTCAAGGTGAAGCTTATATTACTAGTGAAAATGGAGTATTTGAACCTATGACTTCTGAAGATAGAAAAGCTTATACAGCTTATCTTAGAAGTGCTAAAGAAAATGAAATTACTCCTACTATTGTTCGTGACCCAAAAACTGGTGATGTTGGAGTTCAAATTAATATTACTGGTTATTACGATACAGAAGGTAAACTTAAAAGAGAACCTATTACTTTACTTGTAGGTAGTGGTGCTATTGATAGTTCTATTATTCAATCTTGGAATCAAGATACTAGTTGGAGAGCTGCCGGTAAAGTAGAAAATTATTATAATGCTAATAGACCTATTTCTCTTACTAATAATGCTGCATTTACTGGAATTGATAAATTTAAATTAGTACCTAATGGTGGAGGTTTTAATTTAATTAATTCTACTAATAATCAAACTATTGGTTTAGTAAGTAAAGAAAATGCTGTTGATATTGTAGATAATTTATCTCAATGGGAACAAACTGTAACTGCTGTTAAAGCTGGTATGGCAGTAGATGAAAATGCTGTTAAAGCTATTCAACAAAATGTTGCTACTAAACTTGCCCAACTTAGTGGCAGTTCAGACCCTTATGTTATTCAATATTACTATGATGAATTAACTAATAATCTATATTAATATGGATGTATTAAAGTTTCTACAAGGTGGTAATAAAACACCTAATCCTGAATATAATCCTAAAACTAAAAAGGGGGCTATACAGCCTCCTACTTTAGTTGATTACAACCCCGGCACTTCTATTAGTGACCGGGGTCGTGGTCATTTATTTAGTCGTATTGCTGGACAATCATATAATCTTAATCAATATGATATAGATAAATATGCTCCTTATGATGTTTATGTTAATCCTGTTGATGACCTAGAAAAACTTGATAAAGAACGTGCTGTTAATCAAAGTAATTGGGAACAAGGATTAAGAATGATTGGACAAATTGGTAATGAAATTACTGTTGGTACAGCTATTGGTTTTGCAGATTTAGCTGATGCTTTCTATAATATGGTTAGTAATAGTCCTAATGATTATCAATCTGAAATAAGTTCTGAACTTGAATCTTTAAAAGAATCTATTAATGAGCGTTTAGCTATATATAGAGAAAATCCTAATGCTGCTTTTGATATTGGAGATTTTGCTTGGTGGGCTAGTAACGCTCCTAGTATAGCTAGTTCTTTAACTCTTATGGTTCCTAGTACTGGTCTTGCTAAAGGTGTTTCTTTATTAGGTAAAGGTATAAAGTTTAATAAATTAGCTAATAAAATGGCTAATGCTATTAATATGACTCAAAAGAGTAGAGCCATTACTGGTAGAATAGCAAAGGCTACTGCTATTGGAGTTCCTTCTCGTTATCTTGAAAATTATCAAGAAGCTAGACAAACTTATAATGATATTGAAGATTATTCTAAAACTCAACTTGCTAATATGAATGATAAACAAAGAGAAGAGTTTTATAATAATAATCCTAAATATAAAGATATGTCTGATAAAGAAGTAGCTAAAGATATTGCTAAAAATAGTGCTGATATTACTTTTGCTGAAGATTGGGCTAATGTTCTTTTTGACGTATGGCAAGTTTATAGTTTAAAGAACTTATGGAAAAATGCTTTAAGTGGTAATACAACTAGTTCCAGACTTAGAAATTTAAATATTGCATTTAATAGTAATATTGATGATGCTGCTGCAATTACTAATGCTTTAAGTAATAAAACTACTAAACAAGCAATTACTAGTACATTAAAAGATGTAGGCGATGATATTCTTCATGGTGTTAGAGCTGAATGGACAGAAGGGGTTGAAGAAGCTATTAATTATATAGCTAGTCAAGATGGTTTATATAATGGTAAAAAAGTATTTGATAAAGATATTCCTCAACAAACTATTAAAGATTATCTTCAAGACCCAATGTTATGGGAACAAGCATTTTGGGGTGCTCTTGGTGGTGTTACTTTTAGTAGTGTTATGAATAAAGCTGGAGAGTTTATTAATAAACGTCTTGATAAAGATTGGACTTCTGCCGAAAAACAAAGAGAAAACGAAATTCTTGGTCGTACTGCTACTTTTCAAGCATATCAAGAAAGACTTAATAGTATTGCTAATGGTAAAAATCCATTTATAACTATTACTGATGAAAATGGTCAACAGGTTAATCCAGATATTATTACTGGTACTGAAGAAGAACTTCGTAATATAGCTGAAAAAGAATATATGGATAATATTATTATTAATTCTATGAACGCTGGTAATTTAGGACTTCTTGAAAGTTCTATTAATAGTAAAGAATTTAATGATAGTATTACTAATAAACTTGGATTACAACAACAAGATAGTAATGAACTTATTAATAGATTTAAAACTGAAATTAATAATCTTAAAAATGAATATAATACTACTTTAAATAAAGTTAATAGACTTGGTGGCGGATTTGAAGTTGGTCGTATTATAGCTACCCAAATGGTTCATGCTCGTAATCGTCAAGAAAATTATAATAATCTTCTTAATTGGGCTAATGATGTTTTAAATCAAGATATTACAAATAATCATATTGAAGATGTTGATATTAATTCTGCTAAGAATGGTATTTATCAACATATTATTGATAGTATTCAAAGAGATATTAAAACTATTCAAGATAACGCTGCAATTAATAATTCTGTTAAACAAGAACGTATTGCTCAATTAAATGAGCGATTAGATGCTATTAATAAACTTTATATTCCTATTGATATTGAAAATAAAAATGATGTTCAATCAGCTATTCAACTTCAAAAACAATATAATGAAGTATTTAAAGATTTAGCAGAAGTTGTTAATGCTGAGATTAATGTTGAAGTTAATAAAAATCAACTTAATCTATCTGATGATAATATTAAATCTCGTATAACTTATCTTAATAACTTCTTTGATAATAGTCGTAAAAAGATTGTTAATAAAGTTATGGACGATTTACGTAATGCTTATAAACAATATGGTAAAGATTATGTTAATTCTGTTATTAAAGATGCTAATAATGGTAATAAACCTAATATAGATAAAGTTATTAGAGATGCTTATGCTGCACTTGATTTAAGTTCTAAAGGTAATGAACATCTTAAAAATACAATAGAACAATTAGCTGAGATTGCTGAGATTGAAAACGATGTTAATAATATTCCTAAAGAGGAAGAAGTTGCTCCTGTTAATCCTGATGTTAATGAAGTTAATGAAACTGATGTAGATGATACTAACTCATCTCCATCCTCCACGGGGAGTATAGCGGAGCGAAGCGAAGCGGTTCCTAGTGAGCCTACTAATACTGAACAACCTCAATCTCAAACTGAACAACCAATTTCTCAAGAACCTATTAGTACTCCTAAACCTGAAGTTAATAATAATCTTCCAGATGATGAATTTGAACGTGGTCAAATAGGTACTGATTTGGTTTATGAAAGTATAGCTGATTTAGAAGATTCTTTAGGACATGAATCAACTAGTAGTGATTTACTTAATGCAAGACAATCTTTTATTGATAAACTTAGTCAAGCTGGATTTGAACAAACAGAAGCTAGTGATATAGTTAATAATATTATTGATGGTCTTACAGGAGGTAGTTTATATAGTTCTGTTCAAGATGATAGCACTAGACGTTTATTACTTAATGCTACTTATGCCACTGTTACAGGTAATGAACGCAATATAGAAGCTGTTATGAATGATTTTGCTAATAGTGTTGATAGTGAAGGTAATACTAGAGGTAAAATTGTTAATGGTAAAGTCTATCTTAGTATTGGTCAATTAGTTGAATATATAGATAGTATTACAGGTAATAAAATTATTAAAAATTATTTGTTTAATCAAATAAAAAACTATCTTTACGCCAGCACTAATAATCAAGGTAAATATCGTGCTACTGATGAATCAACTATTAAGAAACTTAATGCTAGACAATTTGTTCAATACGTTGACGGTATTGCTAAAGAACGTCTTGAAAGACTTCAAGTTGAACATACTAATAATGTTAATCTTAAGTATATAGTAGAGAATGAAAATGTTAAAGCATTTACTAGTATTAAACAAGGTGATTATCTAGAAACTGAATATGATAGTAAGCTTAGACGTATTAATATACTTGCTAATGATACAATTATTGGTTATATAGGAGTTCCAAACATTGATAAGTTTGGTAATTATGATATGGTTAATCAAGGTTGGAAATATAATATTCATGCTGAAAATGGTCAAGTTGTTTCTCCACTTAAAGACGCTTTAATTAGTATTCTTGACGGTGACAGATTTGATGAAGAATTTATTGGTCATTTATATGAACTTGCCGTTAAAGAAGAAGTTACACAAGAAGAACTTGTTAATCTATTTAAAGAATTTGAAACTAAATATCCTGATATAGTTAGAGATTTTACTACTCCTGTTGCAAGTTTTGATTTAGCTGGACATCTTGTTAATCTTACTAAATACATATTTAATCAACCTTATGAGAATAGTCATGAAGCTAGTATTAATCGTTGGTTTAATAATCTTCTTAATAGTTATGACCAAGCTATTACAATAGTAAAAGGTGATTTTAAAGGTAAGATTAGAGCTGTTAATGTTAAATATGGAGTTCTTAATACTATTGATGATGCTAATGGCGAATGGAATGATGTACAAGAAACAGTAGTTAATTATAATGAAGATGTTAATAAACTTGGTGTAGTTGTACAAGGTCAAGTATATCTTAATGGAGAAAGTAAACCTACTATTATTGAAAATCTTACTACTAATGGTATGCCTGTTATTAGTATTCCAAGTAGTGATGGTACTTCTCTATATGCTTTTTGTAAACAAGTTCCATTAAATAGTAATCTACTTAAAAGTGATGCTCGACGTATTATTAATTCTATTAAGAATGAAGTTAATAATCTTTGTAGAGATTATATTAGTGGTAAAATAAGTTTTGGCGAACTTAAACAAAGTCTTGGAGATATATTTGGAAATAATAAACTTATTAACGGAGATAGAAATAATGGACTTCAAATTAGTATTAATCCTACTAATATAGGTTTTTATGTTAAAGGTGCACATTTTAATGGTAAAGATTATGCTTTTACTATTAATTCTGATGCTGGTAATTATAAACGTAATATTATTATTAATTCTCCTTATGTTGTTAATAGTGCTTTTAAAATAGGTAAAAGTTATGGTATTAATGCTAGTACTATTGATGAATTAGATAATGCTCTTCGTCCTGTTATTGATGAAATGTTTAACTATGCCCAATTTGCTATTAGTAAAGATTTTATTAATGATAGTACAAAAACTAATGATAAAACTAATAAATATATTTATCGTGAAAATGGTAAAACTATTATAAATATTGATGATAAAACTTATAGTTATAATAGTTATCAAGATTTTATTATTAGTAATGGTTTAGTTAGAACTAAATTAGCTAATACTAATACTAATGAAACTGCTGGTAATTGGCAAATAGATATTCATTCTAAACTCGATATTACTTATGAACTTGAGGGTAGACCCCCCGTGGAGGATGGAGCAATACCTGAACAGCTATCAGAGTTCATGCTAGATGATACTCTTAATGCTATTAATTTTAATGCTTTTGAATCTGCTATAACTGCTAAGAATTTAACTCGTGGATTTAAAAAGTATTTTGCTAATGACCAAACTGCTATTGATTATATTGATTCTCTTCAAAAAATTGGTATTTTACCTAAGAATATTCAAGTTGTAGATAGTATTACTGATAATAATGGTAATCAAGTTAATGCTGTTTATCATCGTGATACAGATACTATTGAACTTAATCATTCTGCTATTGCTGGTCAAAGAGTTTATCGAGTTGTTAATATTATACTTCATGAAAGTTTACATAGACAACTTTATACTAAATATAATACTGAACAAGCTATTGCTTTAGTTAAACCTATTTATGATAAATTTAAGTCTTGGCTTGATACTCAAGATAATACTACTAAAGAAAGACTTAAACCTTATCTATTTGAGAACTTTAATACAAGTGAAGCTCTTGAAGAATTTCTAGTTGAAAGTATTACTAGTAATGCTCTTATGACTGCACTTAATGAAATTAAATATGATAATAGAAAAGTTAATAAACGTAAGACTTTATTTAGTAAACTTCTTGAAGTTATTGCTGATATGTTAGGTATTAAGATTAATGAAGATAGTTTATTAGCTGCTGCTAGAGATGCTTATAAAGCTATTAAAAAAATGCCTAAAGAAAGTAATCAAGAAGCTATTCAAGGAACTTTTCAGTTTGAAGAAGAAACTGCTAGTACAGAACAAACTGAAAATCCTAATGAAGATAATAGTCAAGATTATAATTATAATAATGATAATCTTAATGATGGACTTGATATGTTTAGTAGTGTTGATGATGATATAGTGTCAAATATGGCTGAATTAACTAGTCGTTTACCAATAGACCAACAGTCCGAATTTGCCACTTTGCTTGACACAGGGCGCATCAGTTTTAGCTGTATGTAGAATTAATCGAGCAAATATAAAAGTCGCTTAAAACGAAAGAAAACAGCCTCTATGACGATGTAATAAAATTTTACTTTACATTAGTCATAGAGGTATTACTATTAATGAATTTAAACTTAAATATAAACTTATGAGCTGTGGAAATATTAAACTTGTAGGATATAATAATCTTAATAATATTATTATTAAAGAACATGGTTCTAATAATGCTGATTATTATAGTCTTATAGCTATGGTTGAAGACCCAATCTTTAAGAAGATTGTAGCTGATAAAGGTATTAATGTTAAAACTTCTGGAAGACAAGCTTATAATGCTCTTCTTGAAGCTAGAGCTATTAAACTTCGTAATATGGACGATGTAGCTTCTGTTGCTGAAAAAGAAGAACGTGGTTTGTTTAGTACAATTAAAGCTAGAGATACAGCTATTACTTATATGGCTGATATTATGAATAAACTTAGTTTTAATTTTTTATATAATGGTGCTCCATTAAATTTTAATGAAATTAAAAAACGTACTAATGAAACTGTTATTAATGCTGGACTTAAACGTGCTAAGAAATTAGCTGGAAGTGATGAAGCTAAAAATAATGAACTTAATAGTTTTATTAATAATCCAAGTCCTGCTATTAAAATTAATGGTCTTGGAGCATTTCTTCGTAAATATGGTGATGCTCAAGATTTTAATTATGGTGCATTACTTCGTTCTTTAACTAATACTGAATTTAATGAAGCTCTTTTTAATAATAAAAATGTAGCTAAACTTATTAAACGAGATGAATTATATCAAACTACTGATTATGAAGAATTAGGCGGTTATCTTGATGAAACTTCTACTGAAGGTGATGAAAATAGTATAGATGATGGTATTGATTTAATGACTCAACTTTGGAATTTAAGTATTGGTGAAGTTAAAGATTTTAATAAACACGTAGAAGAAATTATTAAATATCATCTTGCAAGTTTACCTAAACTTACTGCTGCTTCTCAACTTGATAATGGAAGTTATCCTTTTGATACTAATAATGAATTAGGAGTTGTTACTTTTTCTGATGCTAATTATTTATCTAAAATATTATATGCTAGTGCTGATACTAGTAATGTAGATAATTTTATAGCTAGTCTTAAACGTATATCTGAAACTATTCCAAATTGTGAATGTTTAATTCAATTATATGATTTACTTAGCAAAAATAAAGTATTTGCTAATAAGTATATGATGGTGTTCAATAAACCTATTATATCTAAAATTGAAACTTATATTCAAACTGATTCTAATGGTAATAGTTATGTTCGTGCTCGTGTAACTAATCCTAATACTGATTCTCGTACTATTTTACAGAATACTTTTTATAATAATGTTAAGAATAATATTATTACTAATCGTGTTCCTACTGCTCGTGAAAAGTTTCGTATATATGATAGATATAAAAATACTCCTCATGCTAATCTTTATTTATATGATGCTTTTAAAGAAATATTTCCAGATATTAATCAAGCTAGTTTTAATTTAGCTATTGCTAAGATTGGTCGTGTTGCTATGGCTAATAATCTTATCAATTTTGCTAATGTTATTAATCGTACAGTTGAAAACTATAATAAATATGTAGAAGCACTTAAAAAGGATAAAGAAACTAAAATGCCTGATAGTTTTATTAATAGAGGTGATACTTCTATTATATATCAAATGGCTGATGTCTTTAAAGATATTATTTATATTCCTGTTGAATTTAATTCTCGTAATCCTGAAGGTAATTTAAGTTCTGATGTTATTAATAGAAGTTTTATTACTAATATTGCTAAAATAATCAATGATGATAAATCTACTGTTGAAGAGCAAAACGCTATGGTTGAAGCTTATGCTAAACAAAAGTTTGCTAGTCATCAATATGATTATAGTAATTTACTTCTTGAACATAGGGATAGTAATGGTAATATAATTAATTATGGATTATTTAGGAGAGTTGGAAATGGAACTCCTAAACTTACTGAATATGCTCGTAGTATGTTTAAGACTTCTCTTCTTAATGGTATTAGTGAATTAGATAATAACAATAATGACTTATATCGTAGTATGAGTGATGGTGATTATTTAATTACTGCTATGGGATTATTTATGACTGATATTAATAATTCTGAAACTCCTACTGCTAATTATTTACTTCCTATACCTAGTGATGCTCCTAAAAACTTTACTATTACTGCTCCTAGATATAGTCTTGCTGGATTACGTAGTCAACTAGAAGATGGAACTAAAATTATAAATAGAGAACATCCATTATTTAAACAATATTATAATATAGCTATTCAAGAACTTACTAATATGGCTCAAGCTGTTAATGTAATGTTTAAGACTAATGCTAATGGTAATCCTATTTTAACTAATGGAGATTTTGAATTTAGTGATACTTATAATAATAAACCTGAACATTTTTATAATCAATATCATAAAGATGGAAAAGGTAATGTATTTATTACTAAAGATGGACATAAAGTTTTAGCTGGTAGAGTATTTAGTTTTAAACGTTTAGTTAGTAAAATTACTCCTAATAGTAATGGAGCGTTTAATGAACTAATTGGATATGGTAAGACTATTGACATCCTCTACGGGGGGTCTACACGTGGACTTAGCTATGTTAATAATCAAGTAGTTCTTAATGCAGAACAACGTGTTGCTCTTGAAGATGCTGTTGCTGATTGGTTAAATGAATATATAACTAATGGTTATAAAGAACTTAAAAATAAATATGGTACATTTATTGATGATAGGATTAATAATGAATCTTTAGCTGAATTTCTAGTTAATGATTATCTTGTTAGAGATAGTATGTATGATATGTATGGTGGTGACCAAAGTTTTTATAAGAATGGTCAAGCTATTCTAAAACGTATTAAAGAAGTACAAGCTAGTGGTAATCCTTTTGGTAATACTGATTTTACTAAAAATGATTTAGATATAGCTACTGATTTATATGATATAACTATTAAAGGTAATGCTGTTACTGTTCCTTATACTGTTAATGGAGTTACTAAACGTAAAAAAGTAGTTCTTCAAGATAAATTTAGGGGTGTTACCATTTATAATACTTTTAAAGCTTCTGATAAAGTTGTTATTGATAGACTCGATGACCAACTTAAAAAAGCTGGACTTGATAAAAAAGACAGAGAAAGAATACTAGAACCGTTTAAAGGAGGAGTTAATACTAATGATGCTCAATCTTATATTACTCTTGAAGAATGGATTCGTCGTATTACTGCTGCTGGTGAATTAGATAAATATGTTGGACTTATTCAAAGTCTTACAGATGATACTCCAATAGATAAAATTGATTGGACTAAATTTGCTAATAAAGTTCAAATTCAAAAGAATTTCTATTATGATTTATATTATGATACTACTGTTGGTATTGAAGTTCCTAGACAAGTAAAGAATGCTGAGTTTGTTCTTATTCCTAAACTTATTAAAGGAACAGAACTTGAAAAAGTTTATAATATAATGACTAATAGAGGTATTCATCAAATTAATACTGTTGAAACTGTTAAAGTTGCGCAACATAATAGAATGACACTTTGGAATAACGATGGTGTTTTAACTGATGAAGCACTTAAAGAATTTGATAATAATGTATTTGATAATTCTGAACTATTTAGTTATAATTATCTTTATCGTCAGCAAGAAGTTCCTCAACATATGGTTGATGCTAGTAATAAAGCTGCTATTCAGATTATGAAGAAAATGCTTGATAATCTTCCTAATCGAACTGAACTTAATGAACTTAAAGATAAAGTATTTAATAATTATGTAGCTAATATTAGAAATAGTTTTGAAAAAACTTGTGCTGAACTTGGTATTGGATTAGATGATAATGGTCATATTGATTTAAATTCTGATGGTACTATTAAAAATCTTAATCGTTTTGTATTCTTTGATAGATTTAAAGAAAATGCTCAACAACAAGGAGTTGAAAAAGCTCTTCTTGAGTTTTTCGATTTAGATAGTGCTGGATTTAATAATCTTCCTTTATTCTTATCTAATATTAATAGTAAACTTGAAAGTATTGCTAATAGTTATTTTAATACTAATATTACTAGGCAACTTATTAGTGGTTGGCATGCTGCTCAGCTATCTGACTTTGGGTTTAAAGTTGATAAACAAACTCAAACAGATAGTAAACTTCAATATAAAAAGATTGGAGAAGTTGATGGCACTCCTGTTTATTATACTGAAATTAAACTTCCTAGATGGAGTAGTAAACTTAAAGGATTAAATATTGAACAAGTTCCTGATAGCTTACGTACTATGATTGGTTATCGTATTCCTACTGAAGGTAAGCAATCTATATGTATTATGTATGTTAAGGAGTTTCTTCCAGATGCTTATGGTAGTACTGTTGTTGTTCCTGATGAATGGGTTACTCAAACTGGTTCTGACTTTGACGTAGATAGTGTTTATGGTATGTCTAAAACATTTAATCTTGTTAAAGGTATTCCAACTGAAATTACTAATGCTAGATATACTAAAGATGAAGTAGGGTATATTAATTATGTTAAAGATAATGTAGATAAAGCTAGTCGTAAAATTCTTGGTAAGACTTATAATAAACAAGGTAATATTAGAGCTTCTTTAAAAAATAGCGAAGATGCTATTAATGCTACTCTTGAAGGTTATAATGGCAATCTTAAAGTTGTTGAAAAAATTGCTAATGATGGTGGACTTAAGTCTTACGAATCATACTTAAAACTCCCCGTGGAGGATACAAGTAGTCAAGCTGCTAGAACTAATGCTATTATTCAATCATTTATTGATATACTTAATAATCCTGCTGCATTTGAAGAAAATACTACTACTTCTAATTTTGAAAATGTCAAAGAAGCTAATGAAACTTATGCAGAAATAGTTGGTGCTAATAAAACAACTGTTGCTCCTAGTGATTTCTTTACTCAACTTGATTGGTTTGATGCTGCTACTTCTGGTATTAAACTTAAAGGTATCAGTGTTAATAGAGATACTTTTATGAGTATTGGAAATGTTACTAAAGCTAATCATAGTGAAGGTATTAAAGTTATGTATACTACTGATGTAATTAGTGAGCAAGAAGCTGTTAATAGATATGGTAAAGAAAATGTTGAAACTATTGGTAATAAACATATTCGTATTACTCATAAGAATTTTGGTTGGTCTGGAGATGATAAGAATGTTGATGGTTATTTGATTAATCCTTATAGTTCTCAGACTACTGCTCATATTCTTGATGTTATGAAAGAGGGAGCTATACATAATGAAAATACTTATACGTTTAATGCTTTTAAAACTATTGTTGATTTTGGAAGTAATTATGATACTGCTATTGGATTTATGTGGCAACCTGCTATTGATATACTAGTTCGTAAATGGAAAGAAACTAATAGTGTTCTTGCGGAAGGTACTAAAAATCCGCTTACTGAAGCTATTAGAGAAGTTGCTCATAGTCTTGGTTTTGGTGAAAAAGTTAATTTTGCTGGACGTAAAAAGCTAATTGAAACTATTGATAAAAGTTATGGCGAAACTTTCAAGAAATTATTCAATTTAAGCGTTTCTGACGCATTTTCATCACCAGACCTTATATTTTCATCAGACGCATATAAATCTCGTCTTAGAGGGGAAATGAATGGCATTCAGCAGGCTTTATTTGACCTTTATGTTCTAGCACAATTCAATCGGCTAAACTCAATCGGACAGGATATAAGTAATAATCTTAATATTCTTAGTGCTGATAAATATGGTGCTAAACAAAGTTTTTATGCTAGTGATAAAGTATTTAGAGATGCTAGAACTGTTATTGAAAATAGTAATATTTATGCTCCATACTCTACGGGGGGTCAAACCTTGCTGTTAGAGAGTGTTTTTCCTGATATTAGTGGTGGTATAGATGCGTTTATTAAATCTGATATATCTAAAAGTAGTTATCCTAGTTTAGCTGCATTTTTACAAATGAGTACTGCTCTTAGTGTTAAAGCTACTCAACAAGTATTTGAAACTGCTAATCCTGTATTTATTGATTATGTATATAGAATAGCAGAATGGACTAAAGGTGGAATAATGACTGAAAAGTTATATAATGATTATAAAGATTATCTTATTAATAAACTAGAAGTAGGTAATAATGGTAGTTCTTATCTTAATTTACCTGTTACTGTTGTTAATGGTGATTTTGTTCATCCTAAATATATTAAAGAATATGGTACTGGACAATCTAGAGCTTTAGAAGTTGGACGAGTAAGTGGTACATTAGTTAATATTAAAACAGATGATGTTGTAGTTAAAAATATATTTGAGCCTACACAAACTGAAATTGATGTATTTGCTAGACTTACTCCTGCTCAGAAAGTTGATTGGATTAAACGTAATTTTAGTCAAGATGGTAGTGTATTTGAACATATTGAAATAGTTGCTAATGATGAAAGAAATAATCGTCGTAATGTAAATATTCAATATATTAATTACATACAAGGCGATATTACTAATGATGAAGCTCATAGATTATTTGATAGAGCTTGGAATCATCCTAATCCTTTCATTAAACTTACAGCTCTTGATTTAGTTAAATATGCTTTTATTGTTGAAGGTCATAAATTTAGAACTAGAAATATTAGTAGACTTATAAGTAATACTCCCCTTAGAGGATTGAGTGAGGACGGAATAGCTATTGGAGATATAGCTATGAAAGGTATTAATAGTTATGGTTTTGTTGATAAAGATAATGTTGAAGATATAATTGGTTTTATTCGTAAGAATTATAATAGTTTTAATTGTCCTAGTTATACATTTAAAAGACTTACTAATAATAAAATTAATTATAGTCTAAAAAGAAGTGGTATTATTACTTTTAATGGTCAAGAAAATCTTGATAATGTAGGAATAATAAGAAATGGAGATGCTGTTAATGTTATTAGAATTAATAGAAATTTATATATTAAAGGAACTTATGATGGAACTTTAGCTTATTATCCTATTGATAGACTTGAATCATTTGAAACTTATAATAGTATTGAACCTAGTATTATAGCTAATAATAATATTCATAAACCATTAGCTGTTCTTCTTTATAAAGGTCTTACTCAACAAGAAAAAAGAGATAAATTTATTGATGGTATTAAAGATAATATTAATGAAGCTGTAAATAAAGGTTATAAAGAAGTTCCTGAACTATATAGTAAATATATTTCTAATGAGTATTTTCAACCATTTATGAATACTCCTTTTGAAAATAATACTATATATAC
>OWIY01000122.1_pt1 | contig 23528 bp, 15 predicted proteins | sample 1732841 | NCBI WGS metagenome assembly OWIY01 (sample SAMN05065760, study PRJEB22554) | human gut metagenome | biome: ENVO:2100002; feature: ENVO:00000062; material: ENVO:00002003 | host: Homo sapiens | place: USA | reverse complement strand
GGGCTCGGAGATGTGTATAAGAGACAGGACGGTAGACAGTATTATGATAAATACCCTTGTGGAAATGAATAAAGAAGTAAAGAAAGAAGGACAAAAAGATGAGTAAGTTAATTTATTTGGATAACGCAGCAACAACAAAAACTGCACCGGAAGTTCTGGAAGCAATGCTGCCATATTTTACAGAGCAGTACGGCAATCCGTCTGCGATCTACAGCTTCGCATCCCATAACAAAGATGTTGTGGCAGAACAGAGAGAAAGAATCGCAAACGCACTTGGCGCAAAGAGCAACGAGATTTATTTTACGGCCGGCGGATCAGAGTCTGACAACTGGGCACTCAAAGCAACCGCAGAGGCTTATCAGAATAAAGGAAAACATATTATCACAACCAAGATCGAACATCATGCGATCCTGCATACAGCAGCTTATCTGGAAGAACGCGGATTTGAAGTGACTTATCTTGATGTGGATGAATACGGAAAAGTAAATCCGGCAGATGTGGAAGCAGCAATCCGCCCGGATACCATCCTGATCTCTGTAATGTATGCAAACAACGAGATCGGAACGATTGAACCGATCAAAGAGATCGGTGAGATCGCCCACAAACATGGTATTCTGTTCCACACAGACGCCGTACAGGCTTTCGGACAGGTTCCGATCAATGTAGATGAATGTCATATTGATATGTTAAGTGCCAGCGGACACAAGCTGAACGGACCAAAAGGAATCGGATTCCTCTATATCAGAAAAGGCGTGAAGATCCGTTCTTTCGTTCATGGTGGGGCACAGGAAAGAAAACGTCGTGCAGGTACAGAAAATGTTCCGGGTATTGTTGGAATCGGTACAGCAACAAAACGTGCTATTGCTACGATGGAAGAACGTACAGCAAAAGAGCGCGAGATGAGAGATTATCTGATCAAACGTGTGATGGAAGAAATCCCGTACACCAAGTTGAACGGACATTCGACAGACCGTCTGCCAAATAACGCAAACTTCTGCTTCCGTTTCATTGAGGGTGAATCTATGCTGATCCGTCTTGACATGGCAGGAATTTGTGGATCCAGTGGATCTGCATGTACATCCGGATCTCTTGATCCATCCCATGTACTTCTTGCAATCGGACTGCCACACGAGATTGCACATGGATCTCTGCGCCTGACTCTGAATGAAGAGATCACAAAAGAAGACATTGATTATGTAGTAGATCAGCTCAAGACAATCGTAAGCGATTTGCGAGGAATGTCACCACTTTATGAAGATTTTGTAAAAAAAACAGAATAAATAATACGATAGAAAATACAGCTTTAGGAGGAATTTACAATGTATACAGAGAAAGTAATGGATCATTTTCAGCATCCACGTAATATGGGAGAAATCGAGAACGCAAGCGGAGTGGGTACTGTTGGTAACGCCAAATGTGGTGATATCATGAGAATCTATCTTGACATTGATGATAACGGAATCATCAATGATGTAAAATTTAAGACATTCGGATGCGGTGCGGCTGTTGCAACAAGCAGTATGGCGACAGAACTTGTAAAGGGAAAACATATTTCAGAAGCAATGCAGGTGACAAACAAAGCCGTTATGGAAGCACTTGACGGACTGCCGCCGGTTAAGGTACACTGTTCTTTACTGGCAGAGGAGGCAATCCATGCAGCGCTGTGGGATTATGCAGAGAAGCACGGGATCAAGATTGAAGGACTCCAGAAGCCGAAGAACGATATCAGTGAAGGTGAAGAAGCAGAAGAGGAAGAGTATTAGAATTTTCTGCGGGAGAAAAGAGAATGGCAAAAAAGAAAGTGGTAGTCGGAATGTCGGGTGGTGTCGACTCATCGGTAGCGGCATATCTTCTGAAAGAACAGGGGTATGATGTGATCGGTGTTACGATGCAGATCTGGCAGGACGAAGAATCGAAAATACAGGAAGAAAACGGCGGATGCTGTGGACTCAGTGCGGTAGATGATGCCAGAAGAGTTGCGGCACAGATCGGCATTCCGTATTATGTGATGAATTTCAAGAAGGATTTTCAGGAGAAGGTAATCGATTATTTTGTGGATGAATATCTGCATGGCCGGACACCGAATCCGTGCATTGCGTGTAACCGTTATGTAAAATGGGAATCCCTTCTTACGCGGAGCATGGAGATCGGAGCAGACTATATTGCAACAGGTCACTATGCGAGAGTAGAACAGTTGCCGAACGGACGCTATGCGATCCGGCATTCGGCAACCTGGTCAAAAGACCAGACCTATGCGCTTTATAATCTTACCCAGGATCAGCTGAGAAGAACGCTGATGCCTGTCGGTGAATACGAAAAAGACCAGATCCGCGAGATCGCAAAAGAGATCGGATTGCAGATTGCGAACAAACCGGACAGTCAGGATATCTGTTTTGTATCCGATGACGATTATGCATCTTTTATTGAAGAAGAAAGTAACCAGAAAATCCCGGAAGGTAATTTTGTAACACCGGACGGAAAGATCCTGGGACGACATAAAGGAATCATCCACTATACGATCGGACAGAGAAAAGGACTTGGACTTTCTCTTGGGTATCAGGCATTCGTGCTTGAGATCCGCACGGATACGAATGAAGTTGTGATTGGGACAAATGAAGATCTGATGACGACGCGGGTCCGTGCAAATAAGCTGAACTTTATGACAGTAGAGGACCTGGAAGGCGAGATGCGCGTATTTGCTAAAATCAGATATAACCATAAAGGGGACTGGTGCACAGTCCGCAAAACGGGAGAAGATGAGATAGAGTGCATCTTTGAGACACCGCAGAGAGCGGTTACACCGGGGCAGGCACTGGTACTGTATGATGGAGATTATGTACTTGGAGGCGGAACAATTCTGGGATAGCTCAGAATTGTTCTGTTTTTTGTATATTGGGACCGGACTGCGATCCAACCAATGATTTGCAGGAAAGCCGGGGATTTACACATGAAGAATGGCAAGGAGGGGAAAATATGAGAGCGGACTGCCATATGCATACTTATTTTTCCGGAGATTCAGAGGCAAAACCGGAAGATATGATTCTTGCAGCAATCGATAAAGGACTGGAAGCAATTTGTTTTACGGATCATGAAGACATTGATTATTTTTGTGATGATATTGAATTTGTGTTTGATCCGGAAACCTATTTTAAAGAGCTTGGAGCACTGAAGGAAAAGTATAAGGAGAAACTGGATATCCGGATCGGTGTAGAGTTTGGACTTCAGCCGCACCTTGCGAAGAAAGCAAAAGCATTTACCACGGCAAATCCGTATGACTTTGTGATCGGATCCATGCATGTGGTTGGCGGGAAGGATCCTTATTATCCTGAGTTCTTTGAGGGAATTTCGGATGAAGAGGCCTACCGGATGGCACTTCGGGAGACAATAGCCGATATCAGGGCTGTAGCGGATTTTGATGTTCTCGGACATCTGGATTATGTGGTACGCTATGGAAAACACCGGGAACGGGAATATTCTTACAGCAGATTTGCGGATGAAATAGATGAAATCCTGCGGTATCTTATTGAACACGGGAAAGGGCTGGAAGTCAATACGGCAGGACTGAAGTATGGCCTTCCTTTTGCACATCCGCATCCGGATGTGTTAAAAAGATACAAAGAGCTGGGTGGAGAGATCATCACCGTCGGCGCAGATGCACATAAACCAGAGCATGTAGGGTATGATTTTAACATAGTTGACAATATTCTCGAAGCATGTGGTTTTAAATATTATGCAGAATTCATAAAAAGGACCCCGGTTTTCAGGAAAATAAAGTGAAAAAAGGGGATTGAATTTTTGTTCTGAATTTAGTACAATAAATTACAGTTGATAAATCTTAAACAATGATAAGATTTATCAAGAAAAATGTAACTGTTATATACAGTAATACAATTTATCTTTAGGAGGACTAAATCATGGCAGTAAAAGTAGCAATCAATGGATTTGGACGTATTGGACGTCTTGCATTCAGACAGATGTTTGGAGCAGAGGGATTTGAGATCGTAGCAATCAACGACCTTACATCTCCTAAGATGCTGGCTCACTTATTAAAATATGATTCAACACAGGGAAAATATGAATTAGCTGATAAAGTATCTGCTGGAGAAGACTCCATCACAGTAGACGGAAAAGAAATCAAAATCTACGCTAAAGCTAATGCAGCTGAACTTCCATGGGGAGAAATCGGAGTAGATGTAGTTCTTGAATGTACAGGATTCTACACATCTAAAGCAAAAGCTCAGGCACATATCGATGCAGGTGCTAAACACGTTATCATTTCTGCACCGGCAGGAAATGACCTTCCTACAATCGTTTACAATGTAAACCATACACAGCTTACAAAAGATGATGCAATCATCTCTGCAGCTTCTTGTACAACAAACTGTCTTGCACCGATGGCTAAGGCTCTTAATGACCTTGCTACAATCAAATCTGGTATCATGTGCACAATCCATGCATACACAGGTGATCAGATGACTCTTGACGGACCACAGAGAAAAGGTGATCTGAGAAGATCTCGTGCAGCAGCAGTTAACATCGTTCCGAACAGCACAGGAGCAGCTAAAGCAATCGGACTTGTTATTCCGGAACTGAACGGAAAACTGATCGGATCTGCACAGCGTGTACCAACCCCTACAGGATCTACAACAATCCTTACAGCTGTAGTTGAAGGAAATGTAACAGTTGAACAGATCAATGCAGCTATGAAAGCAGCTTCTAACGAATCCTTCGGATACAACGAAGATCAGATCGTTTCTAGCGATATCGTAGGAATGAGATTTGGTTCTCTCTTCGATGCTACCCAGACAATGGTACTTCCGCTTGAAAACGGAACAACAGAAGTACAGGTTGTTTCTTGGTATGACAATGAAAACTCTTACACAAGCCAGATGGTAAGAACAATCAAACACTTCGGAACATTACTTTAATCCGCAGCGTTTGCTTGGACAGAGTGAATTGATTCTTACTGGAGTATTCCAGAGATAGGCTCAATCAAGGGTCCGGTCTTCAGGGACCGGATCCTTTTATATTGCACAGGAGATTTTGCTTTCTAGGCAATATAAAAGGCACGATGTGCCAGAACACATTCTTTTAAATGAAATGTAAACAGGAGGCAGGATTATGCTTAACAAAAAATCTGTAGATGATATCAATGTAAAAGGGAAAAAAGTCCTTGTAAGATGCGATTTTAACGTACCGCTGATCGACGGAAAGATCACAGACGAGAACCGTCTTGTTGCAGCACTTCCTACAATCAAGAAACTGATCGCTGACGGAGGAAAAGTAATCCTCTGCTCACATCTTGGCAAACCGAAGGGGGAACCGAAACCGGAGCTTTCTCTTGCACCGGTTGCAGTAAGACTTTCAGAACTTCTCGGACAGGAAGTAAAATTCGCAGCAGATCCTGAAGTAGTAGGACCAAATGCAAAAGCAGCAGTTGAAGCTATGAAAGACGGAGAGGTAATCCTTCTTGAAAATACACGTTACAGAGCAGAAGAAACAAAGAACGGAGATGAATTCTCTAAAGAACTCGCTTCTCTTTGCGATGTATTCGTAAACGATGCATTCGGAACAGCTCATCGTGCACACTGCTCTAACGTTGGTGTTACCAAATATGTTGACACAGCAGTTGTAGGATATCTTATGCAGAAAGAAATCGACTTCCTTGGAAATGCAGTAAACAATCCGGAAAGACCGTTTGTGGCAATCCTTGGTGGAGCTAAAGTTTCAAGCAAGATTTCTGTAATCGAAAACCTGATTGATAAAGTAGACACTCTGATCATTGGTGGAGGTATGTCTTATACATTCAGCAAAGCACAGGGCGGAACCGTTGGAAAATCTCTTCTTGAAGAAGATTACTGTGAATATGCACTGAACATGATTCAGAAAGCTAAAGACAAAGGCGTAAAACTTCTTCTTCCGGTAGACAACGTAATTGCAGATGATTTCTCAAATGATGCAAATATCAAAGTTGTTAAAACTGGTGAAATTCCGGAAGGATGGGAAGGACTTGACATCGGACCAGAGACGATCAAGATCTATACTGACGCTGTAAAAGATGCAAAGACAGTAGTATGGAACGGACCTATGGGTGCATTCGAGATGCCGAACTTTGCAAAAGGAACAGAAGAAGTCGCAAAAGCACTTGCTGAGACAGATGCGGTAACAATCATCGGTGGTGGTGATTCGGCTGCAGCAGTTAACCAGCTCGGATACGGTGACAAGATGACTCACATCTCTACAGGTGGTGGAGCTTCTCTTGAATTCCTTGAAGGTAAGGAACTGCCAGGTGTAGCAGCTGCTAACGATAAGTAAAAAGCTTAGTGAAAGTAAGCGCAAGCGCGGCTTGAGCTTAGCGTTTACTTAGTTCACCGCACTTGGCGAGGTGTTTTCGAGCCTAGTAAGGTGAACATTCATTATCAAGATAAGGGAGATTATTGCAATGGCAAGAAAGAAAATTATTGCAGGTAACTGGAAAATGAATATGACACCTTCAGAGGCTGTAGAGCTTGTGAATACACTCAAACCTCTGGTTGTGACAGAAGAGGCTGACGTGGTATTCTGCGTACCGGCAATCGATATCATTCCGGTTGTAGAAGCTGCAAAAGGAAGCAACATCCAGGTTGGAGCAGAGAATATGTACTTTGAAGAAAAAGGTGCATACACAGGAGAAATCTCTCCGAATATGCTTACAGATGCCGGTGTTAAATATGTTGTTCTCGGACACTCTGAAAGAAGAGAATACTTCGCAGAGACAAACGAGACTGTGAACAAAAAGATGCTGAAAGCATTTGAACACGGACTTACACCGATCATGTGCTGTGGAGAAACTCTTGAACAGCGTGAACAGGGTGTGACAATGGACTTCATCCGTCAGCAGGTTAAAGTTGGATTCCAGAACGTAACAGCAGATCAGGCTAAGACAGCAGTCATCGCTTATGAGCCAATCTGGGCAATCGGAACTGGAAAGACAGCTACAACAGAGCAGGCACAGGAAGTTTGTAAAGCAATCCGTGAATGCATCGCTGAAGTTTATGATGAAGCTACAGCAGAAGCAATCCGTATTCAGTACGGTGGATCTGTAAATGCAGCTACAGCACCGGAATTATTCGCACAGCCGGATATTGATGGCGGGCTTGTAGGTGGTGCTTCTTTAAAACCAGATTTTGGCAAGATCGTAAACTGGAAATAGTCAATTATACCAAGGCGCAGGCAGAAATGCCTGCGTTTTTCAACTGTCAAAGTTTTAACAAGTGCTTGCAAGCATACATAAAATCATGTACAATATTTAACTGAAAGAGAAATCAAACGCTTTAAGACAAAATGAAGGAGTGTAAGACGATGAGTAAAAAACCAACAGTTTTGATGATCTTAGACGGTTACGGTCTGAGAGATGAAAAGAAAGGCAACGGTATTGCAGAGGCAAACACACCGGTTATGGATAAATTAATGGCTGAATATCCATTTGTAAAAGGAAATGCAAGCGGACTTGCTGTAGGACTTCCGGACGGACAGATGGGTAACTCAGAAGTAGGTCATATGAATATGGGCGCAGGACGTATCATTTACCAGGAACTCACCAAGATCACAAAAGCAATCGATGATGGTGATTTCTTTGAAAATAAGGCACTTCTTGCTGCCTGTGAAAATGCGAAGAAGAACGGTACAGCTCTTCATCTGATGGGACTGGTATCTGATGGTGGTGTACACAGCCACATTACACATATTTATGGAATTTTGGAACTTGCAAAGAGACAGGGGCTGGACAAAGTATATGTTCATTGCTTCCTTGACGGACGTGATACACCTCCGGCATCTGGAAAAGAATATGTTGAACAGTTAGAAGCAAAGATGAAAGAAATCGGTGTAGGTGAAGTTGCAAGTGTTTCCGGACGTTACTATGCAATGGACCGTGACAACCGCTGGGACCGTGTAGAAAAGGCATACGCAGCACTTACACGCGGCGAAGGTGACACAGCAGCATCAGCAACAGAAGGAATCCAGGCTTCTTACGACAAAGAAGTAACTGACGAATTCGTAGTACCATTTGTAGTAACAAAAGACGGTGCACCGGTAGCAACTGTAAAAGACGGAGATTCTGTGATCTTCTTCAATTTCCGCCCGGACCGTGCAAGAGAGATCACCAGAACATTCTGTGCGGATGAATTTGACGGATTTGACAGAGGAGAACGGATCAAGACGACTTATGTATGCTTTACAGAGTATGATGAGACAATCCCGAACAAGACCGTTGCATTTGTAAAAGAAGGTATTACCAATACATTTGGCGAATTCCTTGCAGCAAACAACATGACACAGGCAAGAATCGCTGAGACAGAAAAATATGCACATGTTACGTTTTTCTTCAACGGCGGAGTAGAAGAACCGAACAAGGGCGAGGACAGAATCCTTGTCAAATCTCCAAAGGTTGCAACTTACGACTTGAAGCCGGAAATGAGCGCATATGAAGTATGTGACAAGCTTGTAGATGCAATCAAGGCTGATAAGTACGATGTGATCGTAATCAACTTTGCTAACCCGGATATGGTTGGTCATACCGGTGTAGAAGCCGCTGTAATCAAAGCAATCGAAGCAGTTGACGAATGCGTAGGAAAAGCAGTTGATGCAGTGAAGGAAGTAGGCGGACAGATGTTTATCTGTGCTGACCACGGAAATGCAGAACAGCTGATCGATGAAGAGACAGGAGAACCATTTACCGCTCATACAACCAATCCTGTTCCGTTCATCCTTGTAAATGCGGATCCGGCGTACAAGCTTCGCGAAGGCGGATGCCTTGCAGATATCGCTCCGACACTGATCGAGCTGATGGGAATGCAGCAGCCGGCAGATATGACTGGAAAATCATTATTAGTAAAATAGTAAATATATTTGCCCGGAATCATGGAAATGGTTCCGGGTGTTTTGTTGTCAGAAGAGCAAAACATACCGCAGGAGAAAAGGAAAATATGCTGCATATAAATCTGTTCCAGTTTTTTTGAAAAGCGTTAAAATGAAAAAATGCATGAAATGAAAAGCAAAAATTCAAAAAATCACATTTAAATCAACAAAAATCACGATATGTCATATTTGTATGCAAGAATTGGTTGACGAAAAATCATTTTTCCTATATACTTACTACTTGTAGTGAGTTTTGATGTTGTCAAAACAGCTGAAAGAAACTGCAGATAGCAGATTTCGGAAGTATAAAGTACGGCAGGAAACACACAATGGTTAGTGATGATTATGGGAGGTTTTCAAGATGACTGCATATAAAGATATGAGTAGAGAAGAACTGCTTGAATTAAAGAGCAGACTGGAAAAAGAATTTGAAGATGTTAAAGGAAAAGGTCTGAAACTGGATATGTCCAGAGGTAAACCGTCCAAAGCACAGCTTGACCTTTCTATGGGGATGATGGATGTACTTAAGAGCACATCAGATCTTGTCTGCGAAGAAGGAGTAGATTGCCGTAACTATGGAGTGATCGACGGAATCAAAGAAGCAAAACAGCTTCTTTCTGATATGATGGAAGTACCGAAGGACAATATTATCATCTTTGGTAACTCCAGCCTGAACGTAATGTATGATACTGTTGCAAGAGCGATGACACATGGTATCATGGGAAGCACCCCTTGGGCAAAGCTTGACAAGGTAAAATTCCTCTGCCCGGTACCTGGATATGACAGACATTTTGCAATCACCGAACATTTTGGAATTGAGATGATCAACATTCCGATGACATCGGATGGACCGGATATGGATCTGGTAGAGCAGTATGTGGAGAATGATCCGGCTGTAAAAGGTATCTGGTGTGTACCGAAGTACTCAAATCCACAGGGAGTTACCTATTCTGATGAGACAGTACATCGTTTCGCCAAATTAAATCCGGCGGCAGAAGATTTCCGTATTTTCTGGGATAATGCTTATGGAATCCATCATTTGTATGAGGATAAACAGGATTATCTGATCGAGATCTTGATGGAATGTAAAAAAGAGGGGCATCCGAACATGGTTTACAAATTCGGTTCTACTTCCAAGATCAGTTTCCCAGGTTCTGGTATTGCAGCGATTGCAGCATCGGATGAAAACCTTGCGGAGATCCGTAAGATGATGTCTGTACAGACCATCGGACATGATAAATTAAACCAGCTCAGACATGCGCGTTTCTTCGGTGATATTCACGGAATGGTTCAGCATATGAAGAAACATGCAGATATCTTAAGACCGAAATTTGACACCGTATTAAGTGTACTGGAAGGTGAGCTTGGCGGACTTGAGATTGGTTCCTGGATGGCACCGCGTGGAGGATACTTCATTTCCTTCGATGCGTTGGAAGGATGTGCCAAAGCAATCGTAGCAAAAGCAAAAGAAGCCGGACTGATCATGACAAAAGCGGGAGCAACTTTCCCATACGGAAAGGATCCAAAAGACAGCAATATCCGAATTGCACCGTCTTTCCCGACACCAGAAGAACTGGAAGTCGCAGCACAGGTATTCGTGCTCAGCGTAAAACTGGTAAGTATTGATAAAATTCTTGGCGAAAAAGTAGAAGTTGAAGAAGCTTAATATATGTGAGAAAACAGTGGATTTTCCGGAAGGAGAGTTCACTGTTTTTTTAAATAAAGGTTGTGTGGTCGATTTTACAAAAGAAAGTCCTCCAATTCCATTGTGCAAACCATTCCGATGAGCCTCTTAGAGCGGAAATCATGTTCAGCAAAGGCTTCCATGATTTCTGAGTCTCATCTCCATTGCACAAAAAGTGAATTGGAGGACTTTCTTTTGTAAAATCGACCGTTTAACTGTACTGGCGAAAATGACGGTGCTGAATTCGGAGAGAAAAACACTGTAGATAACGAAGAAGCTTCGATGAAAGATACGCTTTTTCAGTAGGGGAGAGTGAATTTTATCAATGAGGGGAATTCATGGGAGTGCTGTGGCAGAGGGGAGATTTTTGGAGGATATTAAAAAGATAATTTTTGAGGGGATGGAGATATAGATATACTAATGTGTTTGTTTAGTGCTATGGGGAGATTGTGAGGGAGGAATGGAAGATTTTGGAGTAGAAAATATCCAAAAGATAAAAATCTGTAATTAGAGTAATCTTTTATTGGGAAGTATATCGAAAAGAGAGTAAATCTTATCAAAAAATAAAAAAGTTTGTCATAGAATCTCCACACACACCTTCCTTCTGACTAAAATTTCCTAAATCTTAGTCATTATCACACACTTCCCTTCCGGCTGCGACTCCTAAACCCTAGTCAACCACACTCAAAAAACTTTCGCATATGTAAAACAGAATTACCAATACACAGACTAGAGGAAACAAAACTCCTCCCCACGCATGAATTTTGCACTATGGAGTTCAAGACTCAGGAATCGTGGAAGCCTTTGCTGAACACGATTCCCGCCCTAAGAGGCTTGAACGGAATGGTTAGTGCAACTGAATGCGTGGGGAGGCGTTTTGTTTCCTCTGGTCGTCTTATCGCAACCAAATATATTTTACATATCCAAAAGTGTTACATCTTCTTCTGCGCAGTCGAAAGCATCAGTTTGATACGGTTCAGCTGGTTTACTTCGCTTGCTCCCGGATCATAATCGATTGCAACGATGTTGGATTCCGGATGACGGCGGCGCAGTTCTTTAATAACACCTTTTCCGACTACGTGGTTTGGCAGGCAGGCGAAAGGCTGTGTGCAGACAATGTTTGGTGCACCACTGTGGATCAGCTCCAGCATTTCTCCGGTCAGGAACCATCCTTCACCGGTCTGGTTTCCAAGAGAAACAATTTCTTTTGCCATCGAAGCCAGGTGTTCAATATGTGACGGTGGATCGAAGCGTTTACTTGCTTTTAAGGCATCAACGGCAGGCTTGCGGAACCATTCCAGAACCTTGATTCCGAGATTACCCATGCGGGCGGTTGATTTCTTCATGCCGAGATGTTCTGCTTTAAAGTTTGTATTGTAGAAGCAGTAGAGCAGGAAGTCGGTCAGATCCGGAACCACGGCTTCGGCACCTTCCTGTTCAAGAAGATCTACCAGGTAGTTATTGGCAGCTGGAAGGAATTTGACAAGGATTTCTCCGACAACTCCAACACGTGGTTTTTTGACATCTTTTAATGGAAGAGAATCAAAATCTTCTACGATCTGGCGGCAGAGACGCTTAAACTCACGTCTGCTTGGATAGCCTTTCTTGATAAATTCGATAACTGTCTTTTCCCATTTCTTATGCATGGCATTGGCAGAGCCTGGAACAGCTTCGTATGGGCGGACACGGTACAGGCAGCGCATGAAGAGATCGCCAAATACCAGACCATACACACCCTTCAGTACAAGCGGAAGGGTAATCTTGAATCCAGGATTGCTTTCAAGCCCGCTTAAGTTGATTGAAATAACAGGGATATGTCCGTAACCGGCTTTTTTAAGAGCGCGGCGGATAAATCCGATATAGTTGGAAGCACGGCATCCGCCACCGGTCTGTGAAATAATGACAGCCAGGTGGTCGGTGTCATATTTACCGGAAAGGATAGCTTCCATGATCTGTCCAACTACCATCAGAGATGGGTAGCAGGCGTCATTGTTTACATATTTAAGGCCCATGTCAACTGCATGCTTGTTATCATTTTTCAGTACTTCCAGTTTGTAACCTGCTTCCTGGAAAGCTGGCTCAATCAATGAAAAATGGATCGGCGACATCTGCGGACACAAAATTGTATAGGTTTCTTTCATTTCCTTTGTAAAAGGAATTTTTTCGATATTTGCCGGACGAATGGTGCGCTCCATATGCTTCTGCTCGCGGACGCGGATGGCGGCAAGAAGAGAACGGATACGGATACGTGCAGCACCCAAGTTATTTACCTCATCAATCTTGAGAGAGGTATAAATCTTGTCAGAACCGGTCAAAATATCTGCAACAGCATCGGTTGTTACGGCATCAAGACCGCATCCGAAAGAGTTCAGCTGGATCAGATCCAGATCATCTCTAGTCTTCACAAAATTGGCTGCTGCGTACAGTCGGGAATGATACATCCACTGATCCATAACGATTAGCGGACGTTCTACCGGATTCAGATGTGAGATGGAATCTTCCGTCAGAACGGCAAGTCCGTAGGAGGTGATCATCTCCGGGATACCGTGGTTGACTTCCGGATCGTAATGGTATGGACGACCGGCAAGTACGATGCCGCGGGTTCCTGTCTTTTCCATGTATGCGAGAGTTTCTTCACCTTTTTTGCGGATGTCCTGACGGCATGCAGCAAGCTCTTCCCATGCAGCATGAGCGGCATTTTTGATTTCTTCTGCTGGAAGATTCTTTGCAGAAGTAAATTCACGGACCAGTCCGGCGGTGATTGTCTCTTCACTTGTGAGGGCGAGGAATGGATTCATGAAATCCACTTCACCGTGTACGATCGGATCCATATTGTTCTTGATGTTCTCCGCGTATGAGGTGACGATCGGGCAGTTATAATGATTGTCGGCGTCGGCAAATTCACTACGTTCGTATGGTATACAAGGGTAGAATATAAAGTCTACACCCTGGTTGATCAGCCACTGTACATGTCCGTGCGCCAGCTTTGCCGGATAACACTCGGATTCGCTCGGAATAGATTCAATACCAAGTTCATAAATCTTATGTGTAGAAGCAGGAGAGAGTACCACATGATATCCCAGCTTTGTGAAGAAAGTAAACCAGAACGGATAGTTCTCATACATGTTCAGAACTCTCGGAATACCAACCGTTCCGCGTTTTGCTTCGGATGGAGCTAATGGTGTGTAACCAAAATAACGTTCATTTTTATAAGCGAAAAGGTTTGGCACATCACTCTTTGCTTTCTCTTTTCCAAGACCGCGTTCACAACGGTTTCCGGAAATAAAGCGACGTCCGCCACTGAATTTGTTGATGGTCAGACGACAGTTGTTGGTACAGCCGTTACATTTTGCCATTGAGGTTGTATAGGTAAGTTCATTGATTTCATCAATGGAAAGCATGGTTGTATTTTTGCATTCTTTGAAACCATAACGTTCTCTTGCAATCAGTGCAGCTCCAAAAGCACCCATGATTCCTGCAATATCCGGACGGATTGCCTGACATCCGGCGATGGTCTCAAAGCTTCTGAGTACGGCATCATTGTAGAATGTACCACCCTGTACAACAATTTTTTTACCAAGCTCAGATGCATCGGATACCTTGATAACCTTGAAAAGGGCATTTTTGATAACCGAATAAGCAAGTCCGGCTGAAATATCGGATACTTCAGCACCTTCTTTTTGCGCCTGTTTTACCTTTGAGTTCATAAATACGGTACAACGGGTTCCGAGGTCGATCGGATGTTTCGCAAAAAGTGCTTCATGTGCAAAATCCTCTACGGTGTAGTTCAGGGATTTGGCAAAAGTCTCGATAAAGGAACCGCATCCGGAAGAACATGCTTCGTTGAGCTGTACGCTGTCCACAGTCTGATTCTTGATCTTAATACACTTCATATCCTGACCACCGATATCGAGGATACAGTCTACATCCGGTTCAAAGAAAGAAGCGGCGTAATAGTGAGATACAGTTTCAACTTCGCCTTCATCCAGAAGAAGTGCGGCTTTAATGAGCGCTTCTCCGTAACCGGTTGAGCAGGAGTGAACGATCTGTACACCTTCCGGAAGCTGGCTGTAAATATCTTTGATCGCACCGATGGTCGTACCAAGCGGATCACCGTCATTGCCATGATAGAAGGAGTACAAAAGAGTACCGTCTTCTCCGACCAGAGCAGCTTTTGTGGTGGTAGAACCGGCATCGATTCCAAGGTAGGCATTACCACGGTAGCTGGCAAGATCACCAACCGGCACCTGATGCTTTGCATGGCGGTTCTTAAATTCATTGTAATCTGCTTCACTGGAAAAGAGCGGCTGCATACGCTCAACTTCAAAGTCCATTTCAATATGGGCATCCAGCTTTTTCTGCATCTCACCAAGAGAGGTGACTACATCTTTTTTAGAGTTCAGCGCAGAGCCGACAGCTGCAAAAAGATGGGAATACTTTGGCGCGATAATGTGTTCGTCATCCAGTTTAAGAGTACGGATAAATGCTTCTCTCAGTTCGGAGAGGAAATGAAGCGGTCCACCGAGGAAAGCAACATGTCCGCGGATTGGTTTTCCGCAGGCAAGACCACTGATGGTCTGGTTGACCACTGCCTGGAAAATAGAAGCGGACAGATCTTCTTTGGTAGCACCGTCATTGATCAGCGGCTGGATATCTGTCTTTGCAAATACGCCACAGCGGGCTGCGATCGTATAAAGTGCTTTGTAATTTTTGGCATATTCGTTCAAACCGGTTGCATCTGTCTGGAGAAGGGATGCCATCTGGTCGATGAAAGATCCGGTGCCTCCGGCGCAGATTCCGTTCATACGCTGCTCAATATTTCCATTTTCAAAATAGATGATCTTGGCATCTTCGCCACCCAGCTCGATCGCTACATCAGTCTGCGGTGCATAATCCTGAAGAGCGGTGGAAACGGCAACAACCTCCTGGACAAAAGGTACGCCAAGGTGCTTTGCCAGAGTAAGACCACCTGATCCGGTAATCATTGGAGATACCTTGATCTGACCGAGCTTGTAGATAGCACGACCGAGCAGATCAGAAAGGGTTTCCTGAATATTGGCGAAGTGACGCTCGTAATCAGAAAACAGAACATCATTATTACTGTCCAGAACTGCGATTTTAACAGTTGTAGAACCGATGTCAATCCCCAGGGTATGTAATTCTGTCTGATTCATGATTTAACTACTCCTTATTACAATTAAAAAATTTGTCTGTGTTTTTACCTATTAAATGTAGTTCGCAGAGAACTACAGTATCTTACATTATACGACAGAACCTTCGAAAATACAAACAGAAGTTGTGTATGGCGTTGTAGAAAAAAGTGCCTGGAAGTGAACAAAAGATGTAAATTATGTGAAAAGAGAGTAAAGAGGTGGAATGGAATTGACAAAGTAAAAAGCAGACGATAAAATAACATACGTGGAAGGAGATTTTGAATGAAGAACTGGTTAGATAAAATGGAGCGCAGATTCGGGCGCTATGCAATTAGGAATCTTACGATGTATCTGCTTGCAGGCTATGCGATCGGATATCTTTTGAGTTTTACGATGCCACAGCTTCTCACCTATTTTACACTGGAACCGGCACTGATTCTGAAAGGGCAGGTGTGGCGACTTCTAAGCTGGGTGATCATCCCGCCGAATGACAATATTATTTTTGTTATCTTTATGATGCTGTTATACTATTCCCTTGGTAATACGCTGGAAAGCTACTGGGGGGCATTTCGTTACAATGTTTACATTTTTTCAGGGATATTATTTACGGTTATTGGAGCTTTTATTGTGAATGGACTGATTGGAGGCGTTACCGGATTTGGAAGCCTTTACAGTACTTACTATATCAATATGTCTATTTTCCTTGCATGTGCATCCATCATGCCGGATTATCAGCTTTTGCTTTACGGCATTATCCCGGTCAAGATGAAGTGGCTTGCAATTCTGGATGTGGTTCTGCTTGCGGTAGACGCAGTGCAGGGCGGTCTGATCATACGGATCGTGATCATCGCATCACTTTTGAATTTTATTATTTTCTTTTTCTGCAACCGGAATCTGCGTGGACACAGTCCGAAACAGGCTGTCCGCAGAAAGAAATTCCAGAAGCAGATAAGCCGTCCGCAGAATCAGTATGCAGGCGGTGCAAAGCACAGATGTGCAGTGTGCGGACGTACTGAACTTGACGATCCGACACTGGAGTTCCGTTATTGCTCAAAGTGTAATGGGAATTATGAATATTGCCAGGACCATCTTTTCACACACGAACATGTGAAGTAGATGTTCTACCATAGAATCAAATTGAATAATAAGAGGAGGAAACAATGAAAAAAACCAAGATTGTTTGTACAATGGGACCAAACACCAACGACAGAGAAATGATGAGAAAGCTGATCCAGAATGGAATGAATGTGGCGCGTTTCAATTTCTCACATGGTGATCATGAAGAACAGAAGTTCAGAATGGATATGCTCAAAGAACTTCGTGAAGAGGAACATACAAACACTGCAATCCTTCTGGATACAAAGGGACCGGAAATTCGTACAGGAATCCTGAAAGACGGAAAGAAGATTAGTTTAAAAGAAGGAGAAACCTTCACTCTGACAACAGAAGATATCGTAGGAGATAATAAGAGAGTATCTATCACATATAAGGGACTGGTACAGGATATTTATAAAGGCTGCACCATTCTGATTGACGACGGTCTGATCGGACTTCGTGTAGAGAGCAAGACAGAGACAGAGATTGTCTGTTCTGTAGTAAATGGCGGAGAACTTGGCGAAAGAAAAGGTGTTAACGTACCGAACGTAGCCATTCGTCTTCCGGCTATTACAGAAAAAGATAAGGATGATATCCGTTTCGGTGTAGAGCAGGATATTGACTTTATCGCAGCATCATTTGTAAGAAATGCAGAGTGTGTACTTGAGATCAAGGCATACTTAAAAGAACTCGGCGCTCCGTATATTCCGATCATTGCAAAGGTAGAGAACGCAGAAGGTATCGAGAATATTGATGAAATCATCCGTGCGGCTGATGGTATCATGGTAGCACGTGGAGATCTTGGTGTAGAGATCCCGGCAGAGGAAGTGCCGCATCTCCAGAAAATGATCATCCAGAAATGTAATGACAACTTTAAGACGGTTATTACTGCAACACAGATGCTGGATTCTATGATGCGTAATCCGCGCCCGACAAGAGCAGAAGTGACGGACGTTGCCAATGCGGTATACGACGGAACAGATGCAGTTATGCTTTCCGGTGAGACTGCACAGGGTAAATACCCTCTGGAAGCACTGCAGATGATGGTTCATATTGTAGAGACGACAGAGGAACATCTGGATTATGATTCCATTCTTGTTAAAGCCGGAGATCATCTGAAATCAGGTGTGTCCAGTGCGATTGGATATTCTTCTGTACTTGCAGCTGCAAACCTGAATGCAAGATGCATCATCACTCCATCTGTATCCGGCGCAACAGCAAGGGTTGTATCCAACCTTCGTCCGAGACAGGAAATCCTTGGAATTACACCGAACGAACGTACCCTTCGCCGGATGTCGATCTACTGGGGCGTAAGAGCACTGAAGTCTCTGGAATTCCATACAACAGATGATATCTGCAGTGGGGCAATTGATCTTGCACAGGCAAAGAAATGCGTGGACAGTGGAGATATTGTTGTCCTGACAGCTGGTATTCCTTCACCAAGCGTACAGCGTGAAAAGGGTTCTGTAAGTAATATGATGCGTATTGCAACCATCGATTAGACGAAAGAGAGATGAACAGGATGAAAAAAGAACCATTCGTAACAAAGACACAGTTAGATGAAATCGTAAAAGAATATCCGACTCCGTTTCATCTTTATGATGAGAAAGGGATTCGTGAGAATGTAAAAGCACTCAAAGAAGCATTTGCATGGAACAAAGGATATAAAGAATATTTTGCAGTAAAGGCAACTCCCAACCCTTATATCCTCAATATTTTAAAAGAATATGGATGTGGATGTGACTGCTCTTCCTATACAGAGCTTTTAATGTCTGAGTCTGTCGGACAGGTTGGAGAAAATATTATGTTTTCTTCCAATGATACACCGGCAGAGGAATTTGCACTTGCAGATAAGCTCGGCGCGATCATAAACCTGGACGATATCACACACATTGATTTTCTGGAAAAGACGATCGGAAAGATTCCGGAGACAATCAGCTGCCGTTATAATCCGGGCGGACTTTTCAAAATTTCCAACAGCATTATGGATAATCCGGGAGATGCCAAATACGGTATGACAACCGAACAGATTTTTGATGCATTCAAGATCCTGAAGTCCAAGGGTGCAAAAGAGTTCGGTATCCATGCATTCCTTGCAAGTAATACTGTAACTAATGAATATTATCCGACACTTGCACGTACTCTGTTTGAAGTAGCAGTCAAGCTTCAGAAAGAGACCGGTGCACATATCAAGTTCATCAACCTTTCCGGTGGTGTGGGAATCCCTTACAAACCGGATCAGGAACCGAACAATATTAAGGCAATCGGTGAAGGTGTAAGAAAAGTGTATGAAGAGGTTCTTGTTCCGGCTGGAATGGGCGATGTGGAGATTTACACAGAGCTTGGCCGTTTTATGCTTGGACCTTATGGATGCCTTGTGACAAAAGCAATCCATGAAAAGCATACGCACAAAGAGTACATCGGTGTAGATGCATGTGCCGCAAACCTGATGCGTCCGGCTATGTATGGTGCCTACCATCACATCACTGTCATGGGAAAAGAAAATGAACCATGCGATCATACTTACGATGTGACTGGTTCTTTGTGTGAGAATAATGATAAATTTGCGATCGACCGCCAGCTTCCGAAGATTGACATGGGAGATCTGCTTGTGATCCATGATACCGGAGCACACGGATTCTCTATGGGATATAATTACAACGGACGTCTTCGTTCCGCAGAAGTTCTTCTGAAAGAGGACGGAGGTACACAGCTGATCCGCAGAGCAGAGACTCCGATGGATTACTTTGCAACTTTCGACTGCTTCCCGGTTTATGAGGAACTTAAGAAGAATACGGAAGAAGCGGATAAGCTTGGAAAATAGAATTATAAGCTGAGATAGAAAATGCCCCTGGATTTGATCTGGGGGCAAAAATTTATACAAAATAATCTGACAGAATAACAAATTTAATGGAAAACATTTATACCCCGATATACTCAAATTTGACAGTTCCTTGCACAACCCGAATAATTATCTTCCCATCTCTATGAGTGATTGCGTCTGTGCTTCTTTCGTAGTCTGCTTGACTCTTGATGAAATTTGTTGTGGAAGTTGTCAAAGTTATGTATAGGAAGATTGGAAAAACAGGCGTAGGAGTGAAAGCACTGGCAGGAGAAATTGATATGATACCTCTAAAGTAGATAAGGTAAATAACTAAAATCTACTTTGGAGGTATTTTATGGGAAGAAATCCAAATGTACGGTTGAAGAAAAAGTTTCTGCTGTTGAGGATTATCTGAACGGAATACGTTCTGTCTCTCAAATTATGGTAGATTTATCTATTAAAAGCACACGAACCATTAAAGATTCATAGCTGGTCATCGGGGTGTTAGCAGCGGATCATAGGCGTGCGTCCATGCCGCATAAAAAGCGACTCGCAATTTGGCCTGCAAATCGTCTCGTCGTCGGCCTGCCTGACGACTTGATGGAAGATTTATATTTCTCTAAGAGAGAAGCGAATTCACGAAATATCTCATGTCTTGATTTCCGGTATGTTTCAATCAATTTCTCCAATTCGATTTGAGCCTGCGAAGGATTACCGCCATTTCTGGCATTGAATTGAAGATAAAGTTCTTTTAGGTCTCTGAACTCTTTGAGTTTCACCGAGTTTATTTTAGCGGATTGACCCTTACCATTGCTAAAACCAATGGTTTTACAACCGTTTTGGTAAATTACAAGCTGCATAAGACGATAGTATTATGCTATAATAATAAATATTGAAAAGAAAAGGGAGGAGCAGCATGACGAGAGAGACTAAAAGCTATGAGCTGAAGATCTATGATCAGAGCCTCATGAGATTCGAAGCTGCCTATGACGCATTCGGTAGTTTGAAACTGGAGATTACGGATATCGATTCGGCAAATGCGCATTTGCTTCCATTGAATTTAATTGTAGATCAAGATGAAAAAAGCCTTGCGAGTTGGATGGAAGGTAGAACCATTCCGAAAAACAGGGCATTTGTAGAGCAGATTCTTAGTACGGCAGGATTGACAAGGAATGATATCCTTGGAATTCTTGATGTATCCAAAGGGCTTTCCATCAACGATTCGTATTGGCTTGATGATGGGAAATCAGATGTTACCTTTGATGAAATCAATTTGTTCGACAATCGCTTTGATGAAGTATTGGGACTTGTAGCTTATACCGGCTACACGCCCTCACAAAAGCATAAAGCGGGCGTTTCAAGTGAGTGGACACTGGGAGGGCAATTTCCGAAAGCAGTTCGACGGATTAACGATAGGCTGCTGTTGTTCAAAACAGGTACAAGCGGTGCTAGAAATCTTGGCAAAGAACCTTATTCTGAATACTTTGCAGCACAAGTCGCAAAACGGATGGGAATAGATCACGTTTCCTACGATTTAGAGATGTGGAAAGGGAAACTTGCGTCTGTCTGCGGACTTATGAATGACAAAGAAATATCTTTTGTTCCGTTTTTCGTTGCTGCTGGTGATGCGAGTTTCCCGGCAGCGTTATCGATCTTAAATGAGCTTGATCCAAAGATGGCATCGAAATACAGGACAATGGTTGTTTTTGATGCCTTGATCTGCAATCGGGATCGTCACGGCGGAAATTTTGGTATCTTACGGGAAAACAGAACAGGACGGCTGTTGGGATTAGCCCCGTTGTTTGACCACAATCTGTCCTTGTTTGCGCAAGATGATGAGACAGACTATGCGAATTTCCTTGATCGTTCAAATCGATATTACCTACCTGCAACAGCGAATATCGCCTTTGATGATATGGCTGGAATTGTTATGGGAGCGGAGCAGCATGAGCTTTTGCGCAGGATGATCGGCTTTGAGTTCCAGAATCATACAACATATCCGTTTCCACAGGATCGGCTTGAAGCGCTGAATCACTATATTACAGAGAAAGTAAGGGAATTGCTACGGATTCCTATCGTGGATGAGCATGCGCTTTGCAAAGCGATGGAAGAGAAATTCAACGAGATCCAAGCAACAACCAAAATACCGATGCTTCTTGATTCCGTTAAGATGATTCACAAGAAAGGTCTTCCACTTAACGAGAAGGCAGAAGCAGTAAAAAGAGGATCAAAAGTATTTGAAAATACGCTGAACAAGATTATTCCGGAAGAAGACCGTTATAGGTAAAAAGGAAAGGAACGATAGTGGAAGAAAAGGAACACGCCATTCTGAATGTAAAAATCCCTGAACCCTTGATTTATAAGGGCTTCAGGGATTTTAGATGAATGCCGGCAGCGGGACTTGAACCCGCACGCGGTCACCCGCAACAGATTTTGAGTCTGCCTCGTCTGCCATTCCGACATGCCGGCTTAACTAAAGATTCAATAAGAACCGAAGATAATGATAGCATATTTGTTATTGGTTCGCAAGTGTTTTTTGAAAATATATTTCTTACAATCCTGTTCAGGTGAATTGAAAAAGTAAAATCCACCTTGCAAAGGTAAATTCTACTTTGCAGGATTAAATTCCACGTGAAAGAAAAAAATATTGATCTTGTATATGAAATCCTCAAAATCAGAGTTAAAATATAAGGAAAAGCTGTGGTTTTGGGGATTTTTTTGCATGCCGAGCGGAAGTCGAATTTACGTGTGATTTTTTGGAAGGAGTAAATTCCACCTCTGGGGGATGTTCTGCGATGATGGCGGTATAGATTTCCTGCCCAGCTTTTTTAGTTTTAGTTTATTTTAATAATTCAGGACTAAGGATGATTTCGTCAGCAGGAATTTTCTGCAGATGAAATGCATCTAAAATTTTTCTACCGTATTGAAACTCGAAAACTTCATAAGGACTTTTGTTTCCGAGCTTTTTCCGGGAGTAGGAGTTGATGTGGCTCATCATGAGATCAATCTGTTCCTGTGAGTATCGTCCAAGGTCAGTACCTTTTGGAATGATTCTTCGAATCAGTTCGTGGTTGTTTTCACAGCTTCCTTTCTGGTAAGGTGCGCTGGGATTACAATAGAACATCCTGGTTCGAGGGTTTCCCTGTGCATCCAGTTCGATAGCAGAAGGGTTTGAAAATTCACTGCCGTTATCCGCTAAAAGAACAGGAAAAAGTTCAATGAAAATATCCATCCTCAATTCAAAATAGAGACGGTCAAAAATGTCAATGACAGATTGAGAGTCATTATGCTGGCGGAGAAAAGCAAGCTGCAGTTGTTGTTCCACGAAATGAATAGTGAGAAGAACCGCTCCGCCTTTTATACCTTCTACAGAATCAAGCTGTCTGACAGAAGCATCCGGATGTTCAGCCATGTAATTTTCAAAACATTGAAAGTCACGTCCAATACGGCAGGATTTATCCACTTTCAGTTTAGAAGAAACATTTTTCCTTGGACGCATGCGTATGGTACGTGGCATATCGATATTTCTGGCAGTGAATAGCCCGTTGTTTGTGTAAGTATACAGTGTTCGTTCTGACTTCATAAGTTCGTCAGCATGATGTATTGCAATGTGATGAAGGGACTGCCCTTTTTTGAGGAGAGGAGATACCACATCATCGAGCTGCTTAAGTTCCACTTCAGAAAGGGCAACCCCAGAACGGGATTCCCTTCTGACCTGTTCATATTCCTTCTGAGCATAAGAAGCCTTGTAAAGACGTTTTTCGAGAGAACACCTGGTACGCTGCTGACAGCCATTACAGACATAGGGAGGTTTGGAAAGCTTAGGGCAAATATATTTTTCGTAAGAGATGCAGGAGGAAGTACACCTGCCGCA
>OWIY01000117.1_pt1 | contig 23812 bp, 21 predicted proteins | sample 1732841 | NCBI WGS metagenome assembly OWIY01 (sample SAMN05065760, study PRJEB22554) | human gut metagenome | biome: ENVO:2100002; feature: ENVO:00000062; material: ENVO:00002003 | host: Homo sapiens | place: USA | reverse complement strand
GAAATACTTGGAGCCTTTTATGTCCTGCAAGCTGACGAACTCAATGCGCTTATACAGTTCCTCGCCCTGTGCGGCGGCATCCAGATAGCCTTGCTCGTCCAGCACATGGGGCTGCCCGGCAAGGGCATCCACATGGCTGACAAACAGATAGCCGGACTCCCTGCCCAGAAAGCGCACATAGTCGCTGTACCAGCTATTGGCGATGGCTGGGCGGTTGGTGACGATAAGCACCGTCTGTGCATCGACCTGCTTGCAGAAATCGTAGACGGAAAGGGTCTTGCCAAAGCGGGGCTTGGCGTTCCAGAGGTATTCCCCGCCGGGGTGGTTCAGGTAATAGGTCTTGGTGTCGCGGACAGCCCTTGCCTGCTCTTCCCGCAGAGTGTAGGCGATGGCGGCATCCAGCTGCACCCGGCCCCGGTTCATGCGGAAATCCTGAAAATACCGCCGGGACTGCTGTCCATCCAGATGGAACCACTCGTTTTTGCGGTCGTTCTCCACGTTCAGCTTGCGGAGGTAGGCGTGGAAATCGTGGTCGGTGAACACCTCGCCGCTGCCGTCATCGTAGACGGCATTGCCCCGCCACTCCTCGTGGAACAGCACATCGGCGGTATGGGTCTGCTGTTTCAGGCGTTTGTCCACCGACTGCTCGGTGTAGCCGATCTTCGTCCAGCCGTTGTGCCGGGCAATTTCCGGGGTGGTATAGGCGTAGATCATGGGCACCACCTGCCGGGCAGTGCGCAGGGTTATGCCAGCCATTATGCCATCTCCTTTATAATGCTTTGTATGAATGCCACTTCATCAGAAGTTAGTTTATACTTTGAAAACAGTTCTTCATCTGTCCACGCTCTTGAAAAATCCTGAACAGGAACAAAACCAAACATACCTTTGCTGATATGCTGTGTCATCGCCAAAATCGAAATCAAAAAACGCACAAATCGTGTTTTTAGGTATCTCATATAGTTATCTGCTTCAGCTTCTGTGTCAAATGCTCCTGCAACGAGATACGTTTCTGAACAAACTACTTTCGGCGGCTGCTTTTCCATTGTCGAGAGAATGCGGTATTGTCCGTTCTTGTCGGGCTGTCCTGCGTGTTCTGCTGTCAAATATGAAATAATGATTTTATAGCGGTCTATATTTTTTATACCCGTAGAAATCAAACTTCTTTTATATGGGCCTATCCCACCATTAAATCTCAGTTGAATATCTCCTGCTTTGAGCGGTTTCACATTTGTAGCAAGACCAAACGGCTTTCGGCTGGAAACTATCGTATCAAGCGTCTGCTCTCCTTTCAGACGCACCTTCTTAACTATCTCGGCAGCGATTGGATAACGAATAAATGTCGAAAACTCATTCAAATCACGGTATTCGGATGTCTTAACCCCATCTCGGTAATTTATGTAGTAGCATTTTCCCTCATGTGACTTAGCCCACACAAAATAGCATACACCACCAGCAACATCCACATTCGGAAAAACATCCAGCGAGTTAGGATAGTCAACGAGTACCGCCATTCGTTTGTCGTTTAACATCTGCTCTCGAAATTTATCCAACCCTTTACCACCAGAATACCATTTTGCTGGAATAATAAAAGACATTGCCGTTGGATTCAATGTCTTTGTTTCCTCAATGAATTTGTTATATACCGGTGTTGCGCTTGCGCCTGAACCTCCATCAACTTCCTGATACGGCGGGTTTCCGATGACATAATCAAACTTCATGCTGGTACTCCCTTCCTGAATGGTTTCAAAGTTCTGGGTCGTTCCATGGCTGCCCTTGCGCCAGTTTTTCACTTTACAGGATACCGTTGGCGGCTGCGGCTCTGCCGCCCCGAACATGGAAAAGAGGTCAAGCTGTTCTGTCTCCGGCTGAGGCTTGCCGCCGGGCACAGACAGGTGCAAGCCGTCCATTTGCCACAGGTTCCAGCTGATAATGTTGGCGATAGGCTGTAACTCTTCTTTTGTGGGTTTGCGCTGCCAACGGGCTTGCAGATGCTCTGCATAGGTCAGCAGGAGGTTGACCCGTGCCAGCAAAAGATTATCGCCCTGATACTCGTAGCCGTAGGTAGACTGCACCGCATAGGTGGCATATTTGCGCCACTCGTCCTCTGTGGCGGCGTTCTCGCTTACCACCCGCAACTTGCGGTCCAGAATGCCAATGCGCCGGGCTACCGGGATCATCTCGCCGGTGGCGGCATCGTACCGGGACGCCAGAAAGGGGGCTTCGCCGCAGGTCACCTCCAAGCGGCGGCTCTGCACATACTGCACCCATGCCGGGGTCTTGCCCTTGCAAGCCGGGAACTGCACCGGCGTTTCCACCGTCTGCCAGCCTTGGGGCAGCTCCACCGTGAACTGCCCGGCGCTCTCCTCTGCCCCCAGCCCACGGAACCAGTCGGCGTCCAGTGCGTTGTTCATCTTGTTGCAGACCCATGCGGGCGAGAATACTTCGCCCTTTTTGCGGGTGCGCTGCTGCTGGGTGTCGGTCTGCTTCATCATCCGGGGCAGCACCACCTCGTAGTGGGTCAGCCCGAGCTGCTGGGTGGTGATCTGAGATCTATCCGTCACCGGCTCGTACATTACCGTTTGCAGTTCCTCCGGCGGGTCGGTGGCCCAGATGATGTTTTTACCGGTGGAGCGGTCTTTTAGAAGTGTATCCAGCACCGCCTGCACTTCCGGTGCGTGAAAGTCGATCAGTTGTTCCAACGGGGATTCCCTCGCTTTGCCTTAGCGTTGTGGCGGAAGTGATAATGTTCTTAGCGCTTCCTGCCTATACTAACAAGTATCTTATCACTTTCAAGGCAAATTAACAAGATTCTCGGCGTTTTTTACCAAAAGTGATATGAAACACCTATACTTATGGCAAAGAAAGGCGGGAAAAAGATGATTGGAGCACGATTAGCCGACCTGCGAGATTGGAATAACCAAACGCAGGGAGAACTCGCCAAAGCCCTTAACGTTGCAACCTCTACCATCCGCAGTTGGGAGCATGAAAAGAGTTCCCCAAACCACGAGATGTTGATTGCCATTTGCAGGTACTATGGCACCTCCGCCGACTACCTGCTGGGTCTGACCGACATCGACCCCTCGGACGAAGCCCGCAAACAGCGCCAGCGCCTGACCGAAGAAGAGCAGAACGAGATGCACCGCTACGAAGAATATTTGCTCTGGAAACGCAAAAAATAAGCCGCCCAGCGAGACCGTAAGGTCGCTGGGCGGCTGTTTTTGCCCTCTTGACAAATACGTAAAATACGTATACAATAAAGACGTAATCCTGAAAGAAAGGAGGGGCACCCGCCATGCCGATGACTCCCAAGCAAATGATTCGCTTGCTGGAGCAGAACGGCTTTGTTTTAGTCAGTGCAAATGGGTCACACTACAAGTACCATAACCCAACTACCAACAAAACCACTGTCGTTCCATTTCACGCAAAGGATCTGAAGCCCGGTACCGAGAAAAACATTCTCAAATTAGCCGGACTCAAAAAGTAAGAATATGATGATTGTAGACTTCATATTCTGAAACTGCAAAGCACTGCATAGACTATTCTACAATTTCCAACCAATAATGTAGGCCTGTTAAGTGAAGGTACATTGATTGTTTGTTGAATTATAAAAGGTGAGGTCACATTATGAACGCTATTTTCTATCCTGCAATTTTTCACCCGGAAGAAAGCGGGTACTCTGTTGAGATCCCCGATATTGAGGGCTGCTTCACCCAAGGCGATACCATGGACGAAGCTGTCCGCATGGCACAGGATGCCATCGGCCTTATGCTGGAAGATTGCAAAGTCTGCCCGAAGCCTTCTGTCCCTTCTGCACTCCATGTTGACCCGGAAGATTTTGTAGTAATGGTGCCTTTCGATATGGAAGAGTACGAAAAGCGGTACAGACCCGTAAAGAAAACCCTTTCCATTCCCGGCTGGCTCAACGATGCCGCCGAATCGGCACACATCAACTTTTCCGGCGTCCTTCAGGATGCGCTGAAAGAGAAACTCCATCTGGCATAAGTATAAGTACAACAACAGCCGCCCAACAGTTGACCGCTATGGTCTTGCTGGGCGGCTGTTGCCATCTCTGTTCAGAATGAATAAGTTCGCTATATGCTTATACTTTTTTATTCTTTTCTCGCTTCAGCAAGATTCTCAAAATATTGCGATTCCAACACCTCGTAAGCCACAGTCTTATCAATAATTGCCTTTACCAATTGGTCTAATTCGCCATTTTCCGAGTAATCTGCTGGTGCAAAATGCTTGATTCGATTATCCCGAATCATCTTCAAAACTTTTTTCTTGTCCTTTGTATCTGGATTATAAACGCCAATAGAATGTCCTCCGGAAGAATTCACTAGTTTCATACAGGGAATATCCGTATCACTGTCGCCAATATAAACAATATTGCGGAATGGAACTCGCATTTGATCCGGCGGGAAGTATTCATTTACTGCCGAGTCATTGATATCCAATGTTCCTTTCTCAATGCGGAAGAGGAACTGGGTCTTGCTGGTGTAATTGATTACCTGTGCAGGCCATACGGCAACACCACGTTCATTATAATAAAATGAACTTGCATAAATTTTTTCAAACGCCCCGTTCTTAGCAATAGACGTTCCTTCAATCATTTCCTTTAACCCTGAGGAAATAATATAATGTTCTACTATAACACCATGTGCCTTTCCATAGGCACGAATACGCTCAAACCACTCCTCCACACCATTAAAAAGCTTTACCTTTGCTCCATATTCGGCGAGTTTCTTTTTTGTAAAAACAAAATTGCCTTCTGCTTCCTCTTTCATCGTATACATATATGCCAGATTAGTATCCATGTCATTGTCCGCTGCCAAATCATTGGATTTTTTCCAAAATTCATTGATGTTATAGCCAACGGACTGAATATATCCCTGCGCCTGCATATCGTCAGGCGATAAAGTTTTGTCGAAATCGTAACAGATTGCTAAAACGGGGAATTTCTCCTTATATCTACGTTCGTATTCCATAACATCGCCTCCAAACGATAATTTCTGTTAAAATTTTACATCATCTTTTATATATTGTCAATATTTTTAGTGCGAGTGTTGTAATCATTTCTTTTGTTTTCAGCCAAGCAGTAAAAATTTCTCTTTCAGCAAATTCACAAATCCCCGGACGCAAAAAATCGGCACCCGCTTTTCAGCGAGTGCCGATTTTGTTACCCTATCATGCGCTTTGATTTTTGGCGTAAGTGGCGTAAGTTTGGCGTAAATCCGCTTTTGCGCGCTCCAAAAATCAAGGATTCATGCGGTTTTTAGGCAGTTATTAGTACATGCCGCCCATGCCGCCCATATCGCCGCCGGCAGCAGGAGCAGCCGGGGGTTCGGGCAGGTCGGCCACGAGGCTCTCGGTGGTCAGCACCATCTCAGCGACGGAAGCTGCGTTCTCCAGAGCGGAGCGGGTGACCTTGGTGGGGTCAACGATGCCTGCGGCGATCATATCCTCCACGTAGACCTCATTCTGGGCGTCGAAGCCGTAGTTGGGCTTGTTGGCAGAGACGATCTTGTCGATGATGACGCTGCCCTCGAGGCCGGCGTTCTTGGCGATCTGGCGCAGAGGAGCCTCCAGAGCCTTCAGGACGATCTTTGCGCCGGTGCGCTCGTCGCCTTCCAGCGTGTCGCACAGCTCACGGACTGCGGGGATGGCGTTGATGGGGGCAGTGCCGCCGCCAGCGACGACGCCCTCCTGAACAGCTGCCTTGGTGGCGTTCAGAGCGTCCTCGATGCGGAGCTTCTTGTCCTTCATCTCGACCTCAGTGGCAGCGCCGACCTTGATGACGGCCACGCCGCCCGCCAGCTTTGCCAGACGCTCCTGCAGCTTCTCGCGGTCAAAGTCGCTGGTAGCAGCCTCGATCTGGTTGCGGATCTGTGCGATGCGGGATGCGATGGCGTCCTTGTCGCCTGCGCCGCCCACGATGGTGGTGTTCTCCTTGGTGACCTTGACCTGACGGGCGTGGCCCAGCATATCGACGGTAACGTCCTTCAGCTCGTAGCCGAGGTCAGCAGACACGACGGTGCCGCCGGTCAGGATGGCGATGTCCTGCAGCATCTCCTTGCGGCGGTCGCCGAAGCCGGGGGCCTTGACGGCGCAGACGTTCAGGGTGCCGCGCAGGCGGTTGACGATCAGGGTGGACAGAGCCTCGCCCTCGATGTCCTCTGCCACGATCAGCAGCTTCATGCCGTTCTGCATCACCTGCTCCAGCAGGGGGACGAGATCCTGAATGACGCTGATCTTCTTATCGGTGATGAGGATGGCGGCGTTGTCCAGCACAGCCTCCATCTTGTCGGTATCCGTGACCATATAGGGGGTCAGGTAGCCGCGGTCGAACTGCATACCTTCGACGATCTCGTTGTAGGTCTCAGCCGTGGTCTTGTTCTCCTCGATGGTGATGACGCCGTCGGAGGTGACCTTCTCCATGGCCTCTGCGATGAGGCGGCCGATCTCGGGATCACCGGCAGAAATGGTGCCGACGCGGGCGATGTCGTTGGAGTCCTTGACCTTCTGGCTGTGGGCCTTGATGGTCTCGACAGCCTTGGTGACAGCCTTGCTCATGCCGCGGCGGATGTCCATCGGGTTTGCACCGGCGGTGACATTCTTCATGCCCTCGGTGACCATTGCCTGTGCCAGAACAGTAGCGGTGGTGGTGCCGTCGCCTGCGGCGTCGTTGGTCTTGGTGGCGACCTCACGCACCAGCTGTGCGCCCATGTTCTCGAACTCGTCCTTCAGCTCGATCTCCTTGGCGATGGTGACACCATCGTTGGTGATGACGGGGGCGCCGAACTTCTTGCTCAGCACCACGTTGCGGCCCTTGGGGCCGAGGGTGATCTTAACGGTATCTGCCAGAGTGTCGATGCCGGCACACAGTGCCTTGCGGGCTTCCTCGCCCTGCTTGATCTGCTTAGCCATATTCTTATCGCTCCTTTATAAAAGCTTGATGATCCAGTGATGAGGGAAAGACGCTTACTCCACGATGGCCAGGATGTCGGCCTGACGCACGATGGTGCACTCTTCGCCGTCCACCTTGACCTCGGTGCCGGAGTATTTGCTGGTGAGCACCTTATCGCCCACCTTGACGGTCATCTTGACTTCCTTGCCGTCCACGACACCGCCGGGGCCGACGGCCACGACCTGTGCCACCTGCGGCTTCTCCTTGGCGCTGCCGGTCAGGATGAGGCCGCCCTTGGTGGTCTCCTCGACCTCAACAGTCTTGATAACAACACGGTCTGCAAGAGGAATGATCTTCATCGTTCTTGCCCTCCTATTATAAAAAATAAAAGTGAAACTTTTTTATGGCCCGGGGCTTTCCCTTCCGGGCGTTTAGCACTCCATTTCCCTGAGTGCTAAGTGTATTGTACTCATCTCCGGCAGAAAAATCAAGGGTTTTTGCAAATTTCTTTGTTAATATTTTATGACAGCAAAAAAGCGCCCCCGGCAGGGCGCTTCGCAGTCTTTCCGTTTATACGCTGGCACGCTGAGCCATGAACCGCTCGTAGGCGGGCTTTGGCAGCAGGACGTGCCCCGCCAGCGGCCTGAGCCGGGCGGTAATGGCCTCGCAGGGGGCGCACTCGCCGTCCGCCGTCGCCACGATGGGGCCTCGCCCATCCGCAGGGCGCAGGGAGACGCACTTGGCCCGGCGGTAGAGGAAGTAGGGCTTCGCCTGCTCGGTCAGCGCACCGTCCCGGAAGTGTTTCCCGCCCTTGTACATCCCCAGCAGCCGGGCGATGGTCAGTCGGCCCACCCTGCGGATGATAAAGACGTCCAGCCAGCCGTCGTCGGGCCGGGCCTCCGGCGCGGCGTAGAAGCCGCCGCCGTAGGTGCGGCCATTGCAGACCGCGCACATCAGGCAGTCCACCGTCAGCTCCTCGCCGTCGATGGTGAACGCCACCTTCCGGCCGATGTGGCCGCAGAGCTGCCTGACGATGGAGAGGGCGTAGGCCATCTCGCCGCCGCAGAAGGGGATGCGCCGGAACTGGGGGATGCCGTAGGCCACCTGTGCGTCCAGCCCGGCGGCGCAGATGGTAGCCGATAGGCCGAGGTCGGTCTCCATCAAATCGATGTCCACCGCCCCGCCCGCGAATTGCGCGTCAAGGTCGCTGAACTCCTCCCTCGTGCCGTAGGTGCGGAGGAAATCGTTGCCGCTGCCGAAGGGCAGACACCCCACGGCGGCAAGGGCGCACCCATTGGCGCCCGTCAGTGCCTCATTGAAGGTGCCGTCGCCGCCCGCCGTCCAGATGCGCACCGGCTCGCCCTCGGCCTCGGCGGTGCGCGCCGCCTCCGCGGCCAGCGCACGGGCATGGCCCGCGTACTGGGTCACGACGACCTGCAGCTTCTCCGGCGGGATGCCCGCCCGTCCGGCGGCGGCATGGATGGCCGGGGTCAGCCCGGTGGTGCAGTCCCGCTTGCCTGCGGTGGGGTTGAGCAAAAACAGATAGCGCATTCGGCTTCCTCCTCTGGTGATTCCTGCCCTCTATCATAGCGGAAAACCAGAGCAGATGCAAGAGCTTTTCACCCGACGCCCGCCGTCTGCGTCTCCTCCACCACGATGGTGCCGTCGGCGGTGCAGTCTGCCGTCCAGCGCTGGCCGAGGCTCACGCTGCCGGAGGCGATCTGGTCGGCGAAGGCCTGCTCCACGGCACGGTCCACCTGTCGGCGCAGCTCCCGCGCCCCGTAGGGCGAGCGGGCCTTTGCGGCCAGCGCCGGGCCGACCCGGGCCGTGTGGGTGAGCTGGTAGCCGCTGCGGGCCGCACGCTCTTCCAGCTGGCCCAGCAGCTTTTCGGCGATGGAGCAGAGGCTCTGCTCCTCCAGCGGGCGGAAGACGATCAGCTCATCCAGCCGCCCCACCAGCTCGGGCCGGAACCACTTTTTCGCCTCGGCGACGGCGGCCTCCGACTGCTTTTCAAAGGCGGCCTCGCTGCCCGCCCCAAAGCCCAGCGGTGCGCTCTGCCCCGCGAGGAACCGTGCCCCGAGGTTGGACGTCAGCAGGACGATGGTGTTCCGGAAATCGGCCTTCCGGCCCATGGAGTCGGTGAGCTGGCCGTCCTCCAGCATCTGCAGCAGGATGTTCTGGATGTCGGGGTGGGCCTTTTCGATCTCGTCGAAGAGGACGACGCTGTAGGGGCGGCGGCGGACGGCCTCGGTGAGCTGCCCGCCCTCGTCGTGGCCCAGATAGCCCGGAGGCGCACCCAGCAGACGGGCCACCGTGTGCTGCTCCTGATACTCTGACATATCGAACTTGAGCAGGGCTTTCCCGCTGCCGAACCAGCTCTCGGCCAGCGCCTTTGCCAGCGCCGTCTTGCCCACGCCGGTCGGCCCGAGGAAGAGCAGCGCCCCGATGGGCCTGCCCGGCTCGCCCAGCCCCGTGCGGCTGCGCCGGATGGCTCCGGCCACCGCAGCCACGGCCCGGCTCTGCCCCACCACCTCGGCGTTCAGCCGCTCCTCGAGGCGGGCCAGACGCTCCCGCTCCTTTTCGCTCACCCGCTCGGCGGGCACGCCGCTGGCCTGCGCCACCACCCGGGCGATCTCCTTCCGGCTCAGGACGGGGTCCTTCTCCCCCTCCCGCTCGGCCCGGATGCGCACCGCCGCACAGGCCTCGTCCACAAGGTCGATGGCCTTGTCCGGCAGGCAGCGCCCCGGCAGGTACCGCACCGAAAGCTCCACCGCCTCCCGCAGGGCCTCATTGGGCAGGCGGACGCCGTGGTAGCGCTCGTAGCGGGGGGCCAGCCCTTCCAGAATCTCCACCGCCTGCTTCGGGGTCGGCTCTTCGATCTGCACCCGCCCGAAGCGGCGCTCGAGGGCGGCGTCCTTCTGGATGTGGGTGCGGAACTCCTGGTTCGTCGTCGCGCCGATGAGCTGCAGCTCGCCCCGGGCCAGCACCGGCTTTAAGATGCTGGCCGCGTCGATGGCCCCCTCTGCCGCGCCTGCGCCCACGATGGTGTGGAACTCATCCACAAAGAGGATGGCGCTGCCGTCCCGGACAAGCTCTTCCAGCAGGTTCTTAAACCGCTCCTCGAAGTCGCCCCGGTACTTGGTGCCCGCCACGAGGCTGGCCATATCCAGCGCCAACAGCCGACGTCCCTGTAGCATCCGGGGCACCTGCTTGTCGGCGATGCGCTGGGCCAGACCCTCGGCCAGCGCGGTCTTGCCCACGCCCGGTTCCCCCACGAGGCAGGGGTTATTTTTCTGGCGGCGGCATAGTATCTCTACCATCCGGTCCAGCTCCTTTTCCCGGCAGAACACCGGGTCCAGCTCACCGTCCGCCGCCCGGCGGGTCAGGTCGCGGCAGTATTTGTCGCTGGCCCGGCTCCCTCGCGGCAGAGGCGGGGATGTCCGGGGCTGGATGGGCAGGATGAACTGCCCCGAGAGCTGGCGGCACTCCCGCACCGCCTCGGTGAGCTGGACGCCCATCGAAGCCAGCATGACCCCGGCGGCACAGTCGGCGTCTTCCAGCATGGCGCAGAGCAGGTGCTCCGGCTCGGCCCGGCTCAGGTGGGCGTTCTGTGCCCCGATGACGGCGTAGTCCATCGCCCGGCGCAGGTCTGCCGCCATGTCGCCCCGAGCCAGCCGGAGGGCCGTGCCGCTCCGCCCGGCGGAAAGCTGCCGCCGCACCTCCAGCTCCGAGATGTTCTTCCCGGCCAGAAAACGGGCCGCCGGGCCGCCGTCCGATTGCAGCATCGCCCACAGCAGATGGCCGGTGTCCGCCTTTTTGCAGCCCAGCCCTCCGGCCAGCTCCACCGCCTTGTCCAGCAGCTGCCCCGCCTCCCGGGAAAAACCCTTGTACCGTCCTTTGCCGAATGCATCCCAAATGCTCATTTGCGTGGCTCCTATCTTCTGCGTGGCTCCTGTCTTCCGTATTGCCCTGTTGCATCAAAGAACAGTATAGCCCCGCCCGCCGGAAAAAAATCAGAAGTTTGTGTCACACCGGCCCAAAAGCAAAACAAAAAAGCCATCTGAGCGAATCAGATGGCTTCTTGGTTGGGGATGAGAGAATCGAACTCCCACAAGTAGAGTCAGAGTCTACCGCACTACCACTATGCAAATCCCCATTATTTGGTTTTGTCTCGCGGCGGTGAGCCGGTCAACGTGTGCTATTATACCCATCTCGGGGCGCTTTGTCAAGCGGAAATCCGAAAAAATTTGCAGATTTTTGGAAATCCGCGAAAGTCCGTCAAGTTTGTTCTTCCGTCTCCGAAGCGTCCTCTTCCAGATAGACCGCGACGTCCTCGATTTTGCAATCGAGGATTTTGCAGAGCGTATTGATGGTGTAGGTGCTGATGTTCTCATTTTTGCGCAGGCGGCTCAACTGCCCCGCACTGAAATGGTAGTCCTTGAGCAGCTTGTACTGAGAGATGCCGCGTTTTTTCATCGTCTCCCAAAGCGGGTCGTATCGAATCATAAATTATCATACCATCCTTGGCAGAATTGATAATTATAGCATAAGAAATAGACCGGATATTGACAACTAGCTATAATCGGGTTATTATCGATATACGGACTATACAGTGAGGAGGACGACGTCATGACATCCACAGAATGGATCCGAACACTCAAGCGACTTATTATTATGTATCGGGAAGTTTACTATCAGGAGCGTATGGCAGACGAATTGCGGAAAGATGCAAGTCAGATAAAACTAGAAGCTCTTCCCGACAATTTACCCTCTATCACAAAAATCGAAAAAGATGTAGCTGATTCCGAACACAATAAGAATCAATCATGGGGATGTATGGGAATCGCTTTGGTATTCATGCTTCTTGCCATTGCCCTATCAAACGGCTTTTTGATTGTCATTGGTGTATTTGCAATATTTGTAGCATTGCTGATCGTAACAGCAGCGTCGGACGAGCAGAAAAAGGCCAAAGGGCATCTGGAATGGGAAACCAACGAACAGCGAAAGAAAACCGACGAAATCCAAAAGCACAATGAAACGATTAAAAAAGCATATCCAATCGAAAAAGCAATTTTATATGGAGAGGCCGACAAATTTGACGAAGCTGTGAAGCAGAGCAAAGCGATGCTATCAGAAGAATGTGACGCTTTAAATCTTCCGCAGCGGTTCAGAGGATTTGCAGAGGTCTGCTCGTTGTATCAGTTACTTTGCACAAAAAAGTGTCAGACATTAGAAGACGCCGAAGCACAGCCGGATGCAGAAATAAAAAGAGCTGCATTCGTTCATGACGAACAATGTGCGGTAACGCTTTCGGCTCAGGTAAAAGCAAGCCAGCCAGTTTGGTACAATGAAATTATCAAAAGGGAGGAACTCATAAAAAAGGCAATTGAGATAAATAGGAATCGTTGCCGAAATATAGTAATAAAGCAAAAAATATACACCCTTTACGGAATAGAGCAAGAGGTTGCAATACAAAAAGCGATATATGAGGTATGCCCTACCAAAGATGACTCTTCTGCCAAGTATGCAAATCTCCTCTCCAAGTATCTTGACTATATTTTGGCAAGCAGTCAAGAGACCTTTGACATGGTCTACGTTCTTAAAGACCATGATTTTTCATTAGACTGATAATTTTCCGTACTCCCAAATTCGCCATTCTTTTCATTTTCTTTGCATATACTTAAATGTAGAATGCTACGAATATGAAAAGGAGGACGCCTTATGCTGCAAGCCCACCCCAAGACCGCCCAGACGCTGCTTTCGCCCCGCATCCCCCGCGACAGCGAGCACGAGCGCTATGACCCCGAGCTGGAGGAAGAGCTGAAAGAGTGCCTGTTCTGCCTGCGGCGGAACGCGATGATGTTCGACCTCGAGGTGGACTCCGACCTCATCGAACAGCGCATCTACGAGCGGCAGGCCCTTTTGTGCCGCTACCGCTACCTGCTGGCCCGTGCCCGGGAGCTGGGGCTGCACACCATCCTGAAAAAGTATCAGCCTCTGGGCTAAAAAAACGCCGCGCGGAATCTTGACAGAATCCCCACATCGTGTTATCATACATAAAGATAACACTGTATACAGAGCGCTGTATGCAAAACTTTGGAGCTTAGAGAGGTTTTCAATTATGGAACGTATTAAGACTATCGCTACTCGTGACCTGACCAAGAGCGTCGTGACCGGCGGCTGCGGCGAGTGCCAGACTTCCTGCCAGTCTGCCTGCAAGACCTCCTGCGGCGTCGCAAACCAGCAGTGCGAGAACAGCAATAAGTAATCATTGCAGACCCTATGCCGCCTTTGCAGGGCGGCATTTTTTTATGGCAACAAACAATAGATTGGAGAATGAAATGGTACACCAGTATCAACTGAACGGATATAACATCGTGCTGGACACCTGCAGCGGCTCGGTGCACGTCGTGGACGACGTGGCCTACGACGTCATTGCGATGTACAAAGAGCACTCTGCCGACGAGATCGTGGCCGCTCTGCTGGCCAAGTACGGCTCCCGCCCCGACGTCACCGAGGCCGACCTGCGCCAGTGCCTCGAGGATGTGGCCTCTCTGGAGTCCGCAGGCAAGCTGTGGGCACCCGACGTCTACGAGAACATGGCCTTCGACTTCAAGAACCGCCAGACGGTGGTGAAGGCCCTCTGCCTCCACGTCGCCCACACCTGCAACCTCAACTGCTCCTACTGCTTCGCCTCCCAGGGCCGCTATCAGGGCGACCGCGCCCTGATGAGCTTCGAGGTGGGCAAGCGGGCCATGGACTTCCTCATCGAGAACTCCGGCACCCGCCGCAACCTCGAGGTCGATTTCTTCGGCGGCGAGCCGCTGATGAACTTCGACATGGTGAAAAAGCTGGTGGCCTACTGCCGCGAGCAGGAGAAAATTCATAATAAGAACTTCCGCTTCACCATGACCACCAACGGCGTGCTCATCGACGACGACGTCATCGACTTCTGCAACAAGGAGTGCCACAACGTCGTCCTGAGCCTCGACGGTCGCAAGGAGGTCCACGACCGCTTCCGCAAGGACTACGCCGGCCATGGCAGCTATGACGCCATCGTCCCGAAATTTCAGGAGTTCGTGAAGAAGCGCGGCGACAAGAACTACTATATGCGCGGCACCTACACCCACTACAACACCGACTTCACCAACGACATCTTCCACATGGCCGACCTCGGCTTCACCGAGCTGAGCATGGAGCCTGTGGTCTCGAAGCCCACCGACCCCAGCGCCCTCACCGCCGAGGATCTGCCCATCCTGAAGGAGCAGTACGAGATCCTGGCCAAAGAGATGATCAAGCGCGACCGCGAGGGCCGGGGCTTCACCTTCTACCACTACATGATCGACCTCACCGGCGGCCCCTGCATCTACAAGCGCATCTCCGGCTGCGGCTCCGGCACCGAGTACATGGCCGTTACCCCGTGGGGCGACCTCTACCCCTGCCACCAGTTCGTCGGCGACCCCAAGTACCTGATGGGCGACATCTGGAAGGGCGTCACCAACACCGCCGTGCGGGATGAGTTCAAGCACTGCAACGCCTACGCCCGCCCGGAGTGCAAGGACTGCTGGGCCAAGCTCTACTGCTCCGGCGGCTGCGCGGCCAACGCCTACCACGCCACCGGCAGCATCACCGGCGTCTACGAGTACGGCTGTGAGCTGTTCAAAAAGCGCATCGAGTGCGCCATCATGATCAAGGTCGCCGAAAATCAGGAGCTTGCCGCGCAGGGCATCGAGGTGCCCATCGAGCTGGGCACCACCTGCAACGCCTGCGCAGACGGCGAAGCCTGCGAATAAGCGCCTATGGACACTCCCATCGTTGATTTTGTCCGCCGCTACGCCCAGCAGCGCACCACCCGGATGCATATGCCGGGCCACAAGGGCTGCGGCCCGCTGGGCTGTGAGGCGCTGGACATCACCGAAATTGCGGGCGCGGACGAGCTGTACGAGGCCGAAGGCATCATCGCCCGGAGCGAGGCCAACGCCGCGCAGCTCTTCGGCACCGCCCGCACCTATTACAGCACCGAGGGCAGCAGCCAGTGCATCCGGGCCATGCTCCACCTTGCGCTCCAGATGCAGCCTGCGGGGGCATCCCGCCCCGTCCTGCTGGCGGCGCGGAACGCCCACAAGGCCCTGCTCTACACAGCCGCCCTGCTGGACTTCGACATCCGGTGGCTCTGGCCCGCGCCGGACGCCGCCGGGGCGCTCTGCACCTGCCCTGTGGAGCCGGAGGCTCTCGCCTGCGCATTGGACGGGCTGACCGCCGAGGGCCGTACCCCCTTCGGCGTCTACCTCACCAGCCCGGACTATCTGGGCTTCGTGCAGGACATCGCCGGGCTGGCGGCGGTCTGCCACGCCCACGGCGTCCCCCTTCTGGTGGACAACGCCCACGGGGCCTACCTCCACTTTCTGAAGGAGGGCAGCCGCCACCCCATCCAGCTGGGTGCCGACCTCTGCTGTGACTCGGCCCACAAGACCCTGCCCGTCCTCACCGGCGGGGCCTATCTCCACCTCGGGCTGTCGGTGCAGGCCGACGAAGCTGCTGTGCGCAATGCGCTGGCCCTCTTCGGCTCCACCAGCCCGTCCTACCTCATCTTACAGTCGCTGGACGCCGCCAATGCGCGGCTGGCAGACGACTTCCGGGAGAAGCTGGCCCTCTGCCGCTGGCGTCTGAGGATGCTCTGCCGGGAGCTGGATGCCTTCCGGCCCGGGCTGGCCCTCCCCCTCACCGGGGCGCACCGTGAGCCGCTCAAGCTGACGCTGGATGCCGCCATTCTGGGCCTCTCGGGCCAGCAGCTGGCGCAGGCTTTGCGGGAGCAGGGCGTGGAGTGCGAGTATGCCGACCCCCGCTATCTGGTGCTGATGCCCTCCCCCGAGAGTTCCGCCGAGGACTTCGCCCGTCTTCAGAAAGCGCTCCACGCTCTCTGTGCCGGAGCATCTTCCGCTGCGCCCGCCTCGGATAGCGACGCCGCCGCCTTTGCGGCTCTGGCTGAGGCGCTTCAGGCGCAGCCCCATCCCGCCGCCATCCGGGAGGCCGTCCTCGCCCCACAGGAGATGGTGCCCGCTGCCGAGGCTGTGGGCCGCATCTGCGCCGCACCGGCGGTCTCCTGTCCGCCCGCTGTCCCCATCGTGGTCAGCGGCGAGGTCATCCCGGCGCAGGCTCTCCCCCTCTTTGCCCGCTATGGCATCGGGCGGGTGGCCGTCGTAAAAGATTGACTCCAAAAGGCCGGGCGGCTGTCTGCCCGGCCTTTTGTGTCCCCCAAGTGTTAAAAATCGGCTAAGAACCCCGCATTTTCCTTGACAATCCTCTCCGGTTCTGGTTTAATAGTCTGGATAAAAGGGAGTAAAGGGCATCCCGCCTTATGGGGGTGCTGCATGACAGCGTCAGCACGGCAGAAATGCCCGGTGTCATGCGTTCGCTTGAGACTTTTGTCACAGTATCTGGTGCTGTGGCCGAAGTCTCTTTTTTTCGTCATTGCACCGCAAATTTCAAAGGAGGCAATGACATGGAATTCTGGAATGCATTCGCCAGTCTGTTCTCTAATTTCGGGAACCTGACGTGGCAGATGGTGGTGATGTGGGGCATCGGCGCGCTCCTCATCTACCTTGCCATCGCAAAAAAAATGGAGCCGAGCCTGCTTCTTCCGATGGGCTTCGGCGCCATCCTCGTCAACCTGCCCTTGTCGGGCGCGATCACACAGGGCGACACCGTCGGCCCCATCTCGGCTCTGTTTGAGGCAGGAATGTCCAACGAGCTGTTTCCCCTGCTGCTCTTCATCGGCATCGGCGCGATGATCGATTTCGGCCCGCTGCTGGAAAAGCCGTGGCTGATGCTCTTCGGCGCGGCGGCACAGTTCGGCATCTTCTTCACCCTCTTCCTCGCAGGCTTCTTCTTCGATTTGAAGGACGCAGCCTCCATCGCCGTCATCGGTGCGGCAGACGGCCCCACGGCCATCTTTGTGGCAAATACCCTCAACTCCCAGTACCTCGGCGCCATCATGGTGGCGGCCTACAGCTACATGGCGCTGGTGCCCATCGTCCAGCCGCCGGTCATCAAGCTGCTGACCACCCAGAAGGAGCGCCGCATCCGGATGCCCTACCAGAAGGGCAGCGTCAGCCAGCTGACCAAGATCCTCTTCCCCATCGTCGTGACCATCATCGCAGGGCTTGTGGCCCCGGCCAGCGTGGCGCTGGTGGGCTTTTTGATGTTCGGCAACCTGCTGCGGGAGTGCGGCGTGCTGAACGCCCTGAGCGAGACGGCTCAGAACATTCTCGCCAACCTCATCACCATCGTGCTGGGCCTGACCGTGGCCGGGCAGATGACGGCAGACAAGTTCGTCCGGCCCGACACCCTGCTCATCCTTGCGCTGGGCCTCGTGGCCTTCGTCTTTGACACCGCCGGCGGCGTCCTCTTCGCCAAGCTGATCAACCTCTTCCTCCCGGCAGACAAGAAGCTCAACCCCATGATCGGCGCAGCGGGCATCTCGGCCTTCCCCATGAGCGGCCGCGTCGTCAACCGCATGGGCCTCGAGGAGGACAACCAGAATTTCCTGCTGATGTACTCCATCAGCGTCAACGTCTCGGGCCAGATCGCCTCCGTCATCGCAGGCGGACTGATCCTGACCCTGATGAGCTAAAGGAGGGACTGAAATGCTTCATCTTACTTCCTGGATGACCACCCTGCCCATCATGGTCATCGGAATGCTGGGCATCGTGCTCGTCATCGGCGTCATCGTTCTGGCCGTGATGCTGCTGAACCGGCTGACCGGGCGGAAATGACCCCCCATCCCTGATGCAATAATGCAAAAAGCCTCCGGCTGCACCCAGTGTGCAGAGCCGGAGGCTTTTTTCGTTCTTACTCTTCTTCGTCCTTCGCCCAGTGGTAGGCGCAGCGGACGGCCTTGTTCCAGCCCTTGATCCGCTTCGCCCGCTCCTCCTCGGAGATGGCCGGCTGGAACACGCGGTCCACCGACCAGTTGCGGGTGATGTCCTCGGTGGACTGCCAGTAGCCCACGGCAAGGCCCGCCAGATAAGCCGCGCCCAGCGCCGTCGTCTCCACGCAGCAGGGCCGCTTGACCTCGAGGTCGCTGAGGTCGGCCATCGTCTGCATGAGGTAGTCGTTGGCCGACGCGCCGCCGTCCACCCGGAGGGACTTCATGGCGATGCCGGAGTCCGCCGCCATGGCGTGGAGGACATCGTTGACCTGATAGCAGATGCTGTCCAGCGTGGCCCGGATGATGTGGTACTTGTTGCAGCCCCGGGTAAGGCCCACGATGGTGCCCCGGGCGTACTGGTCCCAGTGGGGCGCGCCGAGGCCGGTGAAGGCCGGCACGACGTAACAGCCGTTGGTGTCCCGGACCTTCCGGGCCATGTACTCCGAGTCCCGGGCCTCTTCCAGCAGGCGCAGCTCATCGCGGAGCCACTGGATGGCTGCACCGGCCACGAAGATCGAACCTTCCAGCGCGTAATCCACTCTGCCGTCGAGGCCCCACGCGATGGTGGTCACGAGACCGTTCCGGGAGGTGACGGGCGTCTCGCCGGTGTTCATGAGCAGAAATCCGCCGGTGCCGAAGGTGTTCTTGGCTTCGCCGGAGGCAAAGCAGGTCTGGCCGAAGAGGGCCGCCTGCTGGTCGCCCGCCGCACCGGCGATCTTGATCTCGCCGCCGAAGTGCATCGGGTCGGCGTACTCATAAAAGCCGCTGGACGGCATCGGCTTGGGGAGCATCTGCTTGGGGATGTTCAGCTCCTGCAAAATTTCGTCGTCCCATTCCAGCGTGTGGATGTTGAACATCATGGTGCGGCTGGCGTTGGAATAGTCGGTGATATGCGCCTTTCCGCAGGTCAGCTTCCAGATGAGCCACGTTTCCACGGTGCCGAAGAGCAGCCGGCCCGCCTCGGCCTTTTCCCGTGCACCGGGGACGTTATCGAGGATCCACTTGAGCTTGGTCGCCGAGAAATAGGCGTCGAGGATGAGTCCGGTCTTGGCCCGGAACTTTTCCGTCAGCCCTCTGGCCTTCAGCTCGTCGCAGTATTCGCTGGTGCGGCGGCACTGCCAGACGATGGCGTGGCAGATCGGTTCGCCCGTCTCCTTATCCCAGACGATGGTCGTCTCCCGCTGGTTGGTGATGCCGATGGCGGCGATGTCCTCCGCCCGGGCGCCGATCTTGTTCATGGCCGAGAGGGCCACGCCCAGCTGGGTGGCCCAGATCTCGTTGGCATCGTGCTCCACCCAGCCCGGCTTCGGGTAATACTGGGCAAACTCCTTCTGCGCGACGCTGCAGATCTCGCCTGCCTTGTTGAACAGGATGCAGCGGTTGGAGGTGGTTCCGGCGTCCAGCGCCATGATGTACGACATAGGCTCTTTTCTCCTTTTCCTGCTCTTGGTTTCTGGTTCAGAACGCCAGCGCGGGGCTGACCTCGTTCCGCCGCTGGGTCTGGACGATGCACTCCCTGTCCGGCACGACGCCCGCCGCACCGAGGGTGGAAAAAACGGTCTGCAAGGCCAGCGCGGGGGTGTTGTTCTCCTGCGAGAGGTGGCAGAGCGCGAACTTCTTGCAGCCCCCCTGAATGAGTTCCAGCAGCTTGGCTGCGCACTCGTCGTTGGAGAGGTGCCCTCTCACCGACTCGATGCGGGCGCGCAGATAGTAGGGGTACGGCCCGCTGCGGAGCATATGCAGGTCGTAGTTGCTCTCCAGCGCCACGAGGTCGCAGTCCGAGAGGGCTTCATGTACGACGGGGGTCAGCACACCGAGGTCGGTGGCGATGGTCATGGTCTTTTCGTCGGGGGTATGGATGCGGTAGCCCACGCAGGGCACATCGTGGCTGGTGGGGAAGGCTTTGACCCCGAATCCCCCGATCTCCGCTTCCCGGCCCGGTGTCAGGGCCGTCATATCGCAGGAGGGGGGGACGACATGGTTCTCCTCCAGAAACCCCAGCGTCTCCTCCGCGCCGTACACCGGCAGCGGATGCTTTTTCAGGAAGGTGGAAAGCCCCTTCACATGGTCGCTGTGCTCGTGGGTGACAAGGATGCCGTCGCAGTCGGCGGGGTCCAGCTCCACCGCCTTGAGGGCCGCGCCAGTGGTCCGGACGCCCTTGCCCATATCCACGATGAGATACCGCTGCCCGCAGCGCACCACGCTGCTGTTGCCGGACGAACCGGAGTAAAGCGAGATAAATTCAGACATGATAAACCTCAACAAACAAAACCTCTCCGTCTGCTTTACGTCCGTTGATGCAGCGTCTCCCCTTGTCCGGGGAGGCGGCATCGCGCAAACGATGACGGAGAGGTTTTTCTCAATTACATAGCCTGTTCCAGTGCAGCGGGCACCCGCTCCACCTTCTCGATGTCTGCGCCAAGGCCGCGCAGCTTCTCGACGATGTTCTCATAGCCGCGTTCGATGTGGCCGATCTCCTCGATCTCGCTGGTGCCGTCGGCCATCAGGGCCGCGACCACCATCGCTGCACCGGCACGCAGGTCGGAGGCGCGCAGCGGGGCGGGAGAAAGCTTCTCGACGCCCTCAAACACGGCCACCTGACCGTCCACCTGCACGTTCGCGCCCATCTTGCGCAGCTCGTCCACATAGCGGAAACGGTTGTCCCAGACGCTCTCGGTGACGGTGGAAGTCCCCTTCGCCACGCTGAGCAGAACGCCCATCAGGGGCTGCATATCGGTGGGGAAGCCCGGGTGGGGCATGGTGTTGATCTTGAGGGGCAGGATGTCGCCGGTGCGGCGGACCCGCACAGCATCGTCAAATTCCTCCACCTCGACCCCCGCACGGCGGAGCTTTGCGGTGATCGGCTCGAGGTGCTTGGGGGTGACGTTCTTCACCAGCACATCGCCGGCGGTGGCTGCGGCGGCCACCATGTAGCTGCCGGCCTCGATCTGGTCGGGGATGATGCTGTAGGTGCAGCCGTGCATCCGCTCGACACCGCGCACCTTGATGACATCGGTGCCTGCGCCGCGCACGTCTGCACCGCACATATTCAGGAAGTTGGCCAGATCGACGACATGAGGCTCCTTGGCGCAGTTCTCGAGGATGGTCTGGCCCTTTGCCATCACGGCAGAGAGCATCCCGTTCATGGTCGCGCCGACGCTCACCTTATCAAAGAAGATATGTGCGCCGTTCAGCTCCTCGGCGTGGACGGTGATCATGCCGTAGTCCACGCTGTCCTCTGCGCCCAGTGCGCTGAACACCTTGAGGTGCTGGTCGATGGGGCGGGGGCCGAGGTTGCAGCCGCCGGGCATGGCCACCTGTGCCTTGCCGAACCGGGACAGCAGCGCACCGAGGAAGTAATAGCTGGCGCGCATCTGGCGGGACAGGTCATCCGGGACGTTGGTGCCGGTCAGGTGGGTGGTGTCGATCTCGTAGGTGTTCTTGTTCAGCATCCGCACCTTCGCGCCCAGCACGCTCAGGATCTTCAGGCTCACCGCCACATCGCTGATGTCCGGCAGATTCTCGATGACGCAGACGTCTGCCGCCAAGATCGTAGCGGGCAGGATGCCCACAGCCGCATTCTTCGCGCCGGAGATGATGACTTCGCCGTGCAGGGGCTTACCGCCCGTAATAACAAACTTTTCCAATTTTATGATCTCCTTGTCACAAGCCCGCTCCCCGCAGGCCCCAAAGGTGAGAAGCTGTTTTCGTAAGCAGGGTGCGCCGAACGGCGAGGATTTTTGCCCGCAGACAAGGCGATTTTCCGCAGCAATCCTTGGTGGATTGCAAGGGAAAGCAACGCGGTATGCGGGTAAAAAGACCGCTTCGGGCGGTGTGCAATGCTTACGGAAACGGCTTCTAAATACTCAAGGTGCTTATTCCTTCTCGCTGTACAAAGCTCACAACCAATCGGTATACTTACAGCTATCTTATTATACACAACTTCCAGCAAAAAGCAAAGCCCCAATGCACGCTCCTCGATTATTTTCTGTTTTGCCCAGTTTCTTTTCGAATATCCTCCGATTTTGTCTCTTTTTAAGGAAAATTTTACAAAAGCGCCGCTCACCACACGCTGTCGTCGCAGCGGGTCTCCTTGATCCAGCCCAGCTGATAGGCCCGGACCAGCTGCTTGAGGTCGTGGACCTTCTCCCGCAGCACCTCGCCCTCGTCCGTCTCCTCCACGAGGATGCGGTGGTTCTCCGTCTCGAGGATGTTCTTCTGGGAAAGGATGTCGAGGTTCTCATTCACGGCCTTTTCGGCGCTCTCGAAGGGCTGGTGGGTACGCAGGGACATGGTGCGGCTGGAATAGACCAGCGTGTAGCCCGCAATGCCGGTCTTCTCGTGGTAGGCGCGGCAGAAGCCGCCGTCGATGACCACGAGGCGTCCGCCGCCCTTGATGGGGCTTTCGCCCTTCTTCTCCTGCACGGGGACATGGCCGTTGACGATGTGGCTGGTGCCGGGCAGTCCGAACTCCGCGAGGATGCTGCGGCAGACGGCCTCTTCGTTGTACCATGTATAATAGGGGTCCTTCACCTCGGTGTGGGTCGAAGGGTCGGAGACGTACAGCCGCTCGAAGGTGGTCATGGCGCTGCGGCCGTACAGGGGCGAGAGCTTGCCGCACCACAGATACCACAGGAAATCCTGTCCGCTCTGGCGGGCGGCGCTGCCCTCGGGGGCGAAATAGCCCCGGCGGGCGCGCTCGTCGCAGTAGTCCATGAGGGCGCGGCCCGAGTAGGCATGGCCCTCGAACCGCTCCACGGCGAACGTCCCCTTCTTGGTCATGGGCACCGCGCCGTGGTAGAGCAGGTTGCCGTTCTCGATGTGGTAGACGCTGCCCTTGGCATAGAGGAACTCGACGTGCTGCTGCAATTTCTCACTCTGACGGAAGGACTGCACCAGCTTCTGGAGCACCACCTTCTCATCGCTGTTGAGGGCGGTGGGGTCGGCAGGGTCTACCGTGGGGAAGGAGGTGTCCCGCAGGGGGTACTCCCTGCCTCCCACCACGACGGTGCCCTTTTCCCAGTCGATGCGGCGCAAATAGTCGCGGTCCGCCATCTTGAAGTCGGGGTTGCGGTCGATGACCTGACACTCCAGCTTGAGCATCAGGATGGTGATGGCCTTGTGCATGACGGCGCAGCGGTGGAGCATCCCGGGGGTGTAGGGGCCGCGGGCGGCGTCGGTGTGGGGCATCCAGATGGTCAGGTCATCCTCGCCGTAGAACTGCTCCGCCATCCGCTGCAGATGGCGGAGGTTGATGCCGTAGCAGTCCTCCACCATGCCGTGATTGTGGTAGGAGAGGGTCGTTTTCAGGACGGTGCAGATGCAGATGGGGCTGCCCGCCGCAGCGCCCATCCAGACCACATCGTGGTTGCCCCACTGGATGTCCACATCGTGGTGGCGCATCAGCAGGTCGAGGATGACGTCCGGCCGGGGGCCGCGGTCGAACAGGTCGCCCACGATGTGGAGCTTGTCCACCGCCAGCCGCTTGATCAGCTCGCAGAGGCGGACGATGAACTTATCGGCGCGGCCATTTTCGATGATGCTGCCGACGATCTGGCCGTAGTAGAGGTCCTTGTCGTGGTCCTCGAAGTGGGCGTGGAGCAGCTCATCCAGAATGTAGCCGCAGCTGGAGGGCAGGCAGGCCCGGACGTGCTCCCGGGTGTGTTTGGAGGAGACGAGACGGCAGATGTTGATGAGGCGGAGCAGGGTCTCGCTGTACCACTGTTCCAGCGCCTCCTCGTCGGCGCAGCGCTGCTTGAGCTGGGGCAGCTTCTCGTTCGGGTAATAAATGAGGGTCGCCAGCTCGGCGCGGGTATTCTCCGGCACCGCATCCCCCAGCACGATGTCCACCTTCTCCCGGATGACGCCGGAGGCGGAGTTCAGGATATGTACGAACGCCTCGTTCTCGCCGTGCAGGTCACTCATGAAGTGTTCGGTGCCCTTGGGCAGCTTGAGCAGCGCCTGCGTGCTGATGA
>OWIY01000115.1_pt1 | contig 24130 bp, 24 predicted proteins | sample 1732841 | NCBI WGS metagenome assembly OWIY01 (sample SAMN05065760, study PRJEB22554) | human gut metagenome | biome: ENVO:2100002; feature: ENVO:00000062; material: ENVO:00002003 | host: Homo sapiens | place: USA | reverse complement strand
TGTCCATGTGCGTGGCCCTGTTTGCCTTTGCCACCATCATCGCCTGGTATTATATGGGGCGGCAGGCGGCCTCGTACCTGGAGGAGGCGGTCGGAAAAGATCTGGTTCGGATCTATACGGCCGGATATCTGGCCGCCGTATTCCTTGGAAGCCTTGGCCCCATGGAGTTGGTCTGGGAGGTTTCGGATGTGCTCAACGGATGTATGGCAGTGCCGAACCTGGCGGCGCTGGTGCTGTTATCCGGGAAGGTGGGCCCTCCAGGGCGAGCCGGGAAGGAGCTCTGACTGCCGTCTGGCGGTATGGAAGGGATCCGGCAGGAGAAGAGGGCTCCGGAGGTCCAGGACAGAAAAAAAGACATGAAAAAAGCACCCCGCCAGGTGCTTTTTTCAACAAAATGATTATTTGAAAAAGGGAGGAGAGCTGATATTTTCTATCAGCCCGAGTATTATGAAAAAAATCTTATAAGCAGCATCGCATCGGATGTTTATCTGTTTATGGTCATATGATATCCTGTAAAGATGAAGAAATCATGTGTATTGTGTAAAAGAATTTTGAAAAGAATTTGAACATTTTATGAACGATAGTGGATAATTAAAACTTCATTCAAAAAAACGTAAGAGAAAAGTCCCGGGGATGAAAGGTTTTTCTGGTAAAATAGGGCTGTAAAGAGGAGAGACTGCATTTCTGTTTTATCAGAAAAGGAGGAAGCTGTTATGAAAAAAAGAGTTGCCCTGATCGCGGCGGGCTGTATTGCGGCGGGAAGCGTCCTGCTTTCGGGCTGCGCCACGGAGGTGAAGGCCACGGTTCCGGATGTGATCCAGGTGCAGAACCTGGAGGAGGACCGGACGATCTCCTTAAGCACATCGGAAACGGTAAAGGTAGCGCCGGACATGGCCCGGATCGTCTATGGGATCGCCACGGAGGATGCGGACGCAGAAAAATGCCAGCAGGCCAATGCGGAAAAGCTCAGCGGGCTTCTGGAATATTTAAAGGGCCAGGGCGTGGCAGAAACGTCCATTGCCACCTCGGATTTTTCCCTGAACCCCATGTATGACTGGAGCGGGAATACGAGAAAGCTGGTAGGCTATGAGATGCGGACCCAGGTGGAGGTATCGGATGTGGCTCTGGACCAGGTTGGGAGCCTGCTGAGCCAGGGAGTGGCGGCCGGAGCCAATGAGATCCAGTCCATTTCCTACTATTCCAGCACCTATGACGAGGCCTACGCCGACGCTCTGGCACGGGCAGTGGAGCTGGCAAAGACCCGGGCATCTGTCCTGGCAGAGGCCAGCGGCCAGGAACTGGGATACGTTATAAACATTGAGGAATACGGAGACCGCCAGGAGGGTCGGTATGTGACCTCCAATATGTCCATGAAGAGCGCTCCGGGGGCCGGAGCCGCAGAAGAGGCGGTCATGGATATGGGCGTCATGCCGGGCGAGATGGAGGTGACGGCCAGCATTCGCATCGAGTTTGCCCTGCTTCCGAAGCAATAAAGGTATGGACATCCGGCAGCGTGTCCTGTATAATATCAGATAGAAATGGGGGATGTCTTCATGGCATCCCCGGTTTTATTACAGGAAAAGGAGATTGTCAATGAAAAATCCAGTAGTTACCATCGAAATGATGAACGGAGACATCATAAAGGCAGAGCTTTACCCGGAGGTGGCTCCCAATACAGTCAACAACTTTTTAAGCCTGGTGAACAAGGGCTTTTATAACGGCCTGATCTTCCACCGGGTCATCAAGGGCTTTATGATCCAGGGCGGCTGCCCCGACGGCAACGGCATGGGCGGCCCGGGCTACTGCATCAAGGGTGAGTTTTCCCACAACGGCTTCCAGAACGATCTGGCCCATATGCCGGGCGTTTTATCCATGGCCAGGGCTATGAACCCCAACTCTGCCGGTTCCCAGTTCTTCATCATGCATGAAGCGGCTCCGTACTTAAACGGAGAGTACGCGGCTTTCGGACAGGTGATCGAGGGAATGGACGTGGTCAATACGATCGCCGAGGTCCGCACCGATTACAGCGACCGTCCCATGAAGGAGCAGAAGATCAAATCCATTACGGCTGAGACCTTTGGGGAAACGTATCCGGAACCGGAAAAATGCTGATCCGGGAGTAATATTTATGAGGGAGATCCGATATGCAGCAGTGAACGGGAAAGAGATCCCGGTTCTGATCTCCGATGAAAACGAGGCTCTTCTGGCCGCCATGGCGGCTGGAGGAGCCATTGTTGGATTATGGAGCGGCGAGGGACGGGGAACGGCGGCTCCTTATGCGGTGGAAGCGCTTTCGGACGTGACGGAGGAATTTCTGGAGCGGGCTGCAAGACGCCATCTGGGACTTCCCTGGAGGATCTGTGAGACCAGGCGGCTTCTGGTGCGGGAGATGACCGGCGATGATTTTGACGAGGTGTGGGCAAACCAGGTGGGCCGCGGCTTCGGATCTGTGGAGGAGCTGGAGGCGTATACGAAGCACCAGTATACATTTTATGAGTTCGGCTTCTGGGCTCTGGTGGAAAAGGAGACCGGGGATCTGATCGGCGTGGCGGGGCTTAAGGTGCCGGAGGAGGATGGGAAGGAAGAACAGGAACTGGTGAAGCTGGAGCTTTTCAGCGACAGGGAGAACGCCCGGGACGGAGAGGTGGTCCTGGAGCTGGGCTACCACATTTTTCCCGGATACCGCCGCCGGGGCTATGGGCTGGAGGCCTGCGCCGGGATCCTGGAATATGGCCGACGGGAGCTGGAGGTAGACTGGTTCCTGGTGCGGATCCGGAAGGAAAATACCCCCTCCCTGGCCCTGGCAGAAAAGCTGGGCTTCCGGGAAAAATAAGCCGTTGGGCCAGATATAAATTTTATATGGAAAGCTCTTGTCAAACAAGGGCTTTATCCGGTATACTGGTTATTGTATACAAGAAACAGAAAAAATACAAGCGGGTGATGGAAATGCTGGATCGTTTGGAATTAAAGGCCTATGGAAAGATCAATCTGGGTCTGGATGTGGTGAGAAAACGGGAGGACGGCTATCATGAGGTGCGGATGATCATGCAGACCGTACACCTCCATGACCGGATCGTGATGGAGAAGACAAAGGAACCGGGGATCCGCACGGAAACAAATCTTCCCTATGTGCCGGACGGAGAGGGGAACCTGGCCTGGAGGGCCGCAAAGCTTTTAATGGATGAATTCGGCCTGTCAGAGGGCGTGGATATAAAGATCCGGAAATGTATTCCCGTGGCCGCCGGTATGGCGGGAGGGAGCACCGACGCGGCGGCAGTCCTGGTGGGCATGAACCGGCTGTTCGGCCTGGGCCTTGGAAAAAAAGAGCTGATGCGGCGGGGAGTGAAGCTGGGAGCGGATATCCCCTACTGTATCCTTAGAGGGACCGCCCTGTCGGAGGGGATCGGGGAGATCCTTACGGAGCTTCCCCCGGCTCCTCAGTGCCATGTGGTGCTGGCAAAGCCCCAGATCTCAGTGTCCACAAAGGCGGTATATGAAAAGCTGCGGGTGGATGCCCTGGGACCGGAGGCCCACCCGGATATCGACGGCATGGCGGCGGCCATCCGGGCAGGCAGCCTGGACGGCGTTACAGCCCGTCTGGGAAATGTGCTGGAAACGGTCACGATCCCGGATCATCCGGAGATCGGCGCCATTAAGCGGATCATGCTGGAGCACGGGGCGGAGGGGGCGCTCATGAGCGGCAGCGGCCCCACGGTATTTGGGATCTTTAAGGACAGGGAAGAGGCAGACGCGGTCTGCGGGATCCTCAGAGAGACAGACAACGGACGGTTGACCCGACAGGTCTATTTGACCAGATTTTTTAACAAAAAACCAGCCAGATAGAAGGAGAAGGCCAATGACAAGCAACTTTGATGTGAAGATGGATGAATATCTGCCCCTGCGGGATGTGGTGTTCAAGACGCTGCGCCAGGCGATCTTAAAGGGAGAGCTGGAGCCGGGAGAGCGGCTCATGGAGATCCAGCTGGCGGAGCGCTTAGGCGTCAGCAGGACTCCGATCCGGGAGGCGATCCGGAAGCTGGAGCTGGAGGGCCTGGTCCTTATGATCCCCCGGAAGGGAGCCGAGGTGGCCAGGATCTCTGAAAACAATCTGCGGGATGTGCTGGAGGTGCGCCGGACTCTGGAGGAGCTGGCGGTGGACCTGGCCTGCCAGAGGATGACGGAGGACGAGCTGGAGGAGCTGAAAAAAACACAGGAATTGTTTGCCCAGGCCATCCGGGAGGGAGACGCCATGCGGATCGCCCAGACCGATGAAAGGTATCATGAGATCATTTACGGCAGTACAAAAAATGAAAAGCTGGTGCAGATCCTAAACAACCTGCGGGAGCAGATGTACCGCTACCGCCTGGAATATATCAAGGATGAGGACAAGCGGCATATCCTCCTGGTGGAGCATGACCAGATCTTAAAGGCCCTGAGCCTGCGCCATGTCCACGAGGCGAAGATCGCGATCCGGGAGCATATTGATAATCAGGAGATCACCATCCTGAAGAATCTGAAGGAGCAGGAAAATGACGTTCAAAGAAAAGTATCTGGCCGGAGAAATCCAGTTTGAGGAGATCGACGATTACATTGAGATATGGAACAACAGCGACGACGAGCGGACGCTGGCGCAGTTTCTGGGACTTGGCGCAGACGAGGAAGACGTCTGGATCGACGACAGCGATGAGGCTTTAAAGGCCATGCTGGACAGGGAACGCTGCCAGTCTTAGTCCGCAGGCAAAGGATGAAGAAAGGGGTATGGGAAAATGAAGACAGTAACACTGGGAAGAACAGGGATCACAGTCAGCAAGAACGGGTTCGGTGCGCTGCCGATCCAGAGGATCACAAGGGATGAGGCCGCAAAGCTCTTAAGGAAGGCATATGACGGCGGCATCACGCTGTTTGATACAGCCAGGGCTTACTCTGACAGTGAGGAGAAGATCGGCTATGCCATGAGTGATATCCGGAACCACATCTACATCACCACCAAGACCGCAGCCCAGAACGCAGAGGAATTCTGGAAGGACCTGGAGACCAGCCTGACGCTCCTTAAAACGGATCATGTGGACGTGTACCAGTTCCATAACCCGTCCTTCTGCCCGAAGCCGGGGGATGAAAGCGGCCTTTATGAGGCGGCCTTAAAGGCCAGGGAGCAGGGAAAAATCCGCTTCATCGGCATCACCAACCACCGGCTGACTGTGGCTCATGAGGCCATTGACAGCGGCCTTTATGATACCCTCCAGTTCCCGTTCTGCTATCTGTGCAGCGAAAAGGATGTGGAGCTGGTGGAGGACTGTAAGAAGAACAACATCGGCTTCATCGCCATGAAGGCCCTGTCCGGCGGACTGATCACCAACTCTGCCGCCGCCTACGCCTTTGAGGACCAGTACGACAATGTGCTTCCCATCTGGGGCGTCCAGAGAGAGAATGAGCTGGATGAATTTTTAAGCTATATGGAGAATCCGCCGGTGATGAACGACGAGATCCGGGCTCTCATCGAGACGGACAGAAAACAGCTGTACGGAAGCTTCTGTCGGGGCTGTGGCTACTGTATGCCGTGTCCGGTGGGGATCGAGATCAATAACTGCGCCCGGATGTCCCTGCTGCTGCGCCGTTCTCCGTCCGAAGGCCATCTGTCCCCCGAGGGCCAGGCAAAGATGATGAAGATCAAGGACTGCCTCCACTGTAACCAGTGCATGAGCAAATGTCCTTACGGCCTCAACACGCCGGAGCTTTTACAGAGGAACCTGAAGGACTATGAGGAGGTCCTGGCCGGTAAGGTCATGACTCCCACCAACTTCTAAACAGACAGAGAGCCGGGAAAACCGCTGGGAACAGCCTTTTCCGGCTCCTGGTCATATAGAAAGAGGGCCGCTGCCAGTCTGCAGCGGCCCTCTGGGCTTTCCGCCCTTCATCATCCTTCAATGGCGATGTAATTGGGTGTTTCCACCTTCTTCTGCTCTTCCTCTTTGGGAACAGACAGGGAAAGGATCCCGTTTTCAAATCTGGCTGTGATATCCTCCTGCTTTACGTTTTCTCCCACGTAGAAGCTCCGGCTCATGGCTCCAGCGTACCGTTCACGGCGGATATAGCGACCGTCCTTATCCTTTTCGTCCTTATCCAGGCCCTTGGAGGCGCTTATGGTCAGACAGCCGTCCTTTAACTGAGCCTGGATCTCGTCCTTTTTAAAGCCCGGAAGATCAATGTCGATCACATATCGGCCATCCACTTCTTTAATATCGGTCTTCATGACTCTGGAGGCGTTCTTTCCGTACAGCGGATTGCGTTTTCCAAAGAATTCATCGTTAAAGGAATCCATCATTTCATCAAATAAGTTTTCACCAAAGATACTGGGCATCAGCATAAATCATTCCTCCATTCTATATGTCAATTTACTGCTGGTCACAAATAAGCTTCTGGAACCGGAGGCGGCAGGAACCAGACCGGACGTTTGAAGTCCTTTTTCTGTTTTTTATTTCGTCTCCTTTGTTCTATCTGTAATATAGCACACATTATTAGCGCTGTCAAGAGGCGAGTGCTAATTTTTTGTGAAAAAAGTATGAAGTCAGCTTACCATGACGGCCCGGAGGCGGTGAGTGATCCTTCCGGCGTTTGACATCCCGCCTCCGGGACCGTATAATATTTCCATAAGAAAAGAGGAGGACAGGTTATGCCAGATATAAGAGAGATCACAGATCTGTCGGCTCCGGAGCTGGATGTTTATGCCAGGCTCTCCGAGGGCCAGCTGCTTCACTATTATGAACCGGATACGGGCCTTTTTATTGCTGAAAGCCCCAAGGTCATCAGCCGGGCCCTGGATGCCGGGTATGAGCCGGTGTCCCTTTTAATGGAGCCGGAGCATGTGGAGGGAGAAGCCAGAGAGGTGGTCTCCCGGTGCGGCGGTATCCCCGTCTATACGGCAGAGGCCCGGATCCTTACGGAGCTTACGGGCTTTCAGCTGACCAGGGGCGTCCTCTGCGCCATGCGGCGGCGGAGACTGCCGGATGCGGCTTCCCTCTGCGCTGGAGCCAGACGGGTGGCGGTCCTGGAAAACGTTATGAATCCCACCAATGTGGGGGCCATTTTCCGGTCTGCGGCCGCCCTGGGCATGGACGCGGTGCTCCTGACGCCGGGATGCAGCGATCCCCTGTACCGGCGGGCCGCACGGGTCAGCATGGGCACAGTGTTCCAGGTGCCCTGGACCTTTTTTGACCGGCAGCAGTGCCCTTGGCCGGAGAAGGGGATGGAGGTCTTAAGGGAGCTGGGGTTTAAGACGGCCGCCATGGCCTTAAAAAAAGATTCGGTGAGCATCGACGATCCGGCCCTCCTGGCAGAGGAGCGGCTGGCGGTGGTGCTGGGGACCGAGGGAGACGGTCTGGCGGCGGAGACCATTGCAGACTGCGACTATACGGTGATGATCCCCATGGCCCACGGGGTGGATTCTCTCAATGTGGCAGCGGCGTCAGCCGTAGCCTTCTGGGAGCTGGGAAAAAGATAAGGAAAGGAGATGGGTCTATGACCGAAATGGAGCTGAGAGAGGAGATCCGTCGTTATGAGCCCTTCAATGAACAGGAACGGGAGGATAAGGAGGAGATCCTGCGGCAGATGGAACAGACAGACCATATCCTGACCAGGGACAACCGGAACGCCCATATCACGGTCTCTGCATGGATCATGGACAGGGACCGGAAAAAGGTCCTGATGGCATACCACAATATCTACCAGTCATGGGCATGGCTTGGGGGCCATGCAGACGGGAACGCCGATCTGAAGGCGGTGGCGCTGAAGGAGATCCGGGAGGAAAGCGGGCTGGAATCCGTCCGGTTCGTGACAGAGGATATTTTCTCCCTGGAGATCCTTACGGTTGACGGCCACGAAAAACGGGGAAGCTATGTGCCGTCGCATCTGCATCTGAACGTGACCTATCTGCTGGAAGCGGATCCAGAGCTTCCGCTGCGGATCAAGGAGGACGAGAACAGTGAGATCGGATGGATCGGTGTGGAAGAAATCGAAAGAAGATCCACGGAAAAATGGTTTGTGGAACGGATCTACTCCAAATTGTGTAAAAAGGCCCAAGGCCTGAGGGACGGAAGACTGGAAGCTTTCGGAATGGACGGCTAAGGGAGAGCGCCTGGAAAAATTTCAGTTATGTGACAAGATCACGGAAAATTTCTGGAAAAACGGTTATGATAAGAACATAAAGAAAAACATCAACCCAGGGAGGGCGGATATATGAGATTAAAGGATAAGGTTGCTATCATAACCGGCGGAAGCCGCGGGATCGGCTTTGCCACAGCAGAAAGATTTTTACAGGAGGGCGCCAAGGTCATCATCACGGCCAGCTCCGAGGAGAATGCGAAGAAAAGCGCAGCCCGCTTAAAGGAGCTGTATCCGGATTCCGTGGTGGACGGGATCAGTCCCAATCTTTCCAGCCTGGAATCGGTACGGAAGGAATTTAAGAAGGTAACGGAAAAATACGGCTGCGTGGATATCCTGGTGAACAACGCGGGTGTCTCCGAAAGCACGCCTTTTACGGAATACACGGAAGAGACATACGACCGTGTCATGGATCTGAACGTGAAGGGGATCTTCACAGCCACCCGGGCGGCCAGCGAATGTATGATCGCCAAGGGAAGCGGAGTGATCCTTTCTACATCGTCCATGGTCAGCATTTCCGGCCAGGCCAGCGGCCTGGCGTACCCCACCTCCAAGTTTGCCGTCAACGGACTTACCATATCCCTGGCCCGGGAGCTGGGCCCCAAAGGAATCCGCGTCAACGCGGTGGCTCCGGGGATCACGGAAACGGATATGATGAAGGCGGTGCCAAAAGAGGTGATGGATCCGCTGGTGCGGCAGATCCCTCTGCGCCGTCTGGGAAAGCCCGAGGACATTGCCAACGCCTTCGTGTTTCTGGCTTCAGAGGAAGCGTCCTACATCACAGGCGTGGTCTTAAGCGTGGACGGAATGGCAAGATCATAAGCAAAATGAAAAAGGCCGGTCCCGGTCCGGAAACCCTGATCTTTGGTTTCCAGAGCCGGAACCGGCTTTTTTTCGTCGCAAATGCGGCCCGCCGCAGGCGGAGAAGCCCGAAAGCGTGCTTCTTTTATGTATAGTTATGAAGCGGCAGCGGGAGCCGTCTTTTCGGAATTATGCCTGGAGGCGAAGTAGGCCCGCAGGGAGTTTACTACGATGATCAAGCCTAAGAGCATTAAAAGAACGGCGATGACCAGCTGGAGTCCCTCCACCATGAAGGTGGCGGAGCCGGAGGCAAAGGCGGTCACCAGCGCTTTGGTCCTCTGTACCAGGGCAGTGGTGGTGACGCAGAGCATGATCGCCAGCGGCGGGAACAGCATCTTGTTGCTGCGGCCGGTGACCTTCATGAATACGCACAGGGTCACCAGGACCAGGGCAGATAATAACTGGTTGGCAGATCCGAACAGCGGCCAGATGTTGGAATATCCGATCCGGGTCAGGACAAAGCCGAAGAACAGGGTCAGAAGAGTGGAAACGTATTTGTTGCAGATGAACCTTCTCCAGCCTTCAGCGTGCTCCATGTCATCCACAGAGAACAGCTCCTGTAAGCTCATACGGCCGATCCTGGCAACGGCGTCCAGGCTTGTGAGGGCCAGGGCGGAAACGCACATGGTCATGAAGCACTGGGCAATGTACATGGGAACGCCGAACATCTGAAAGAAGCCTGCCACGCCGTTTGAAAAGATCTGGAACGGAGTTCCGGCAGCGGGAGTTCCGTCGGCTCCGGCGGCAGCACCTGCCACGCAGAGGGCCAGTACGGCTAAAAGGCTTTCCAGGACCATGGCTCCGTAGCCCACTTTTAACATATCCTTTTCGTTGGCCACGGTCTTTGAGGACGTGCCGGAGGATACCAGGCTGTGGAAGCCGGAAACGGCTCCGCAGGCAACGGTGACGAACAGGATCGGGAACATGTCTCCCAGCTTTTCATTATGGAAGCCGGTGTACATGGGCAGGTTCATGGACGGATGGGCCACGAAAAGCCCCAGCACGGCTCCGGCGATCATGCCGATGAACATATAGGTGGTCATGATGTCACGGGGCTGCTTTAAAAGCCACATGGGAAGGACTGCTGCAAAAAAGATATAAATAAAGGTAATGTAGGTCCAGGCCTCTTTTCCGGCGGTGATGGGGGCCATCATTCCAAGAGCCAGGGCAGCCACGGTGCAGGCAAGGCCCAGGATCGTCTCCTTCCAGCCGGTAAAATGGAGGCGTGTCTGCAATACGCCAAAAAGCATGGCGAAAACAATGAATAATAAGGAAATGGTCCCGGCTGCGCCGTTGGTCTTTGCCGCTGCGGACAGGCTGGTCACGCCGTCCACGGTCTGGTAGGCATTGAAGGTCCCGGCCACCATGTCGGCAAAGGCCGCGATCACCAGCCAGGTGAAGAGCCAGCAGAATACCAGGAACAGCTTCCGGCCCAGCCTGCCGATGTATTTTTCGATCAGAAGTCCCATGGACTTGCCATCATTTTTTACGCTCACATAAAGAGCGCCGAAGTCTGTAACAGCTCCAAAGAAGACTCCGCCGACGAGGATCCATAAAAGAACGGGGACCCATCCGAAAACGGCAGCCTGGATGGCTCCGGTCACAGGGCCGGCTCCGGCGATGGAGGAAAACTGATGGCTGAAAACGGTCCAGCCGTCTGTGGGGACGTAGTCCTGTCCGTCCGCGTGAACGACTGCCGGTGTTTTGGCTTTCGGGTCAATGCCCCATTTCTTTGCAAGAAAGCGGCCATACAGCACATAGGCGGAGGCCAGGCAGATCGCGGAGATGAGGACGATTACAAGTGTGTTCATAATTATTCTCTCCTTGTTAGTATTTATAAGTACATACTATAATCCTGTAAAGAGATAAAGTCAATAAATCTGGTGAAGAACATGAGAAAATCGTCGTTTTTGTGGTAAAATGATGAAAAGCTGTTGGAAATTTATATAAATTTAATGATGTTTATAAAAAAGATATAATGTATAAATATACTAGACATAACCAAAAGGAATAGTAAATCATAGAGAAAGAACCAGTCTGCAAAAGCCATATAAATTATGGAATAATTTTTTGTTTTTTGTGCATAATATTCAAGTATATAAAATTTTAACAAATTCGTTTGGAATTTAACAAGAACTGTGCTATAATGCTTTTCGTTGCACAAATACAAAAAAGAAAAGGAAGGTTACACAATGGAAAATTCTAAGAAAATGACCTGGTATACCTTAGCCTTTATGGCGTTTTCCACAGTTTGGGGATTTGGAAACGTTCTGAATGGCTTCGTATACTTTAACGGTATCCAGGTTATCTTCAGCTGGGTAATGATGTTTGCCCTTTACTTTGTTCCCTACGCGCTCATGGTTGGTGAGCTGGGCTCCGCTTTCAAGAACTCCGGCGGCGGCGTAAGCTCCTGGATCCACGAAACCATCAGCCCGAAATTTGCATATTATGCCGGCTGGACCTACTGGGCATGCCACGTTACTTACATCGCAAGTAAGGGCAGCGGCGGATTAAAGGCTTTAAGCTGGATGGTATTCCAGAACGGAACTACCTATGATACATTCCCGACCATCGCTGTACAGTTAGCGACTCTGGCAGTTCTCCTGTTCTTCAGCTGGGTAGCAAGCCGCGGCTTAAACCCGCTTAAGAAGCTGGCTACCATTGCCGGAACCAGTATGTTCGTAATGTCCATCCTGTACATCCTTATGATGTTTGCCGCTCCGGTGATCAATCCCAACGCAGAGTATGTGACAATGGAATTCACCAAAGAGGCACTGATCCCGAAGTTCAACGTGGGTTACTTCACTTCCCTGTCCATCCTGGTATTCGCAGTGGGCGGATGTGAGAAGATCTCCCCGTATGTAAATAAGGTAAAAGATCCGTCCAAGGGATTCCCGAAGGGTATGATCGCTCTGGCCGTTATGGTCATGGTATGTGCGATCCTGGGAACCATTGCCATGGGCAAGATGTTCGATCCGACCATCATCAACGAGAGCAAGGAAAGCTTCAACTCCTACGTTTCCAACGGCTCCTACTGGGCATTCCAGAAGTTAGGTGAGTACTACGGCGTAGGCAACGCTCTGCTGATCATCTACGCAGCCTGCAACGCCATCGGACAGTTCTCTACTCTTGTTTTAAGTATCGACGCTCCGCTTCGTATGCTTCTTGACAACGAGGATGCAAGACAGTTCGTTCCCACCAAGCTGTTAAAGAAGAATGACAAGGGCGCATACATCAACGGTATCTGGATGGTTGTGGCTCTTTCCGGAAGTATCATCCTGATCCAGTCCTTCGTACCGGGCGCAGCTGCTGTATTAACACAGTTAAATAAGCTGAACTCCGTAACCATGCCGCTCCGTTACCTGTGGGTATTTGCCGCTTACATTGCCTTAAGAAAGGCTGCCGGCAAGTTCCATCCGGAGTACCGCTTCGTGAAGAACCAGGGCATCGCTCTGACCGCAGGCGTATGGTGCTTCTTCGTAACGGCTGCATGCTGTCTCCTTGGTATGTATGTGGAAGGCGATATGGCCTCCACAGCCTTAAACGTGATCACTCCCTTCGTTCTTACTGCTCTGGGACTGATCCTTCCGGAGATCAAGAAGAGAGAAAAAACAAACGCTTAACTAGAAATAAAATAACTTGTATTGTGCGTATCCGGCAGCTGGTCCATCCTGGACTGGCTGCCGGTTTTTTCCTGTCACAGGGTGCGTCCCATGACATAAAAACGCTCCGCAGGGATGGTTATGGGGCGGCTTTTCCTGTGTATTTTTGGGATAGATATGATAAAATAGGATCCATAGAAACAGCTGCGGCAGTCAGAAAAAGGAGGGGATCCTGTGGATATACAAAAGGATGACCGGAAGGCGTGTGGAAAAGAGCAGACCGGGGACAGAGACTGGAAAGTGACCTTTGAAGGGGGCTTTTACGGCCAGAGGGGCCGCCGGGGGATCGAGATCCCGGTGGAAAAGACGTTTTCCTGGGGGAAGGAGATCTGGCATGTTCCGGCGGTGTACCAGTGCGGAAAGGGGCTGGTGGCAGATATCTTTGCGGAGATCGATCCGGAATGGGTGAGGGCCTTTTTAGAACGGTACCGGGATCTGGAGGAGGACAGGCTGACGGAGGAGGAACAGGAGCGGCTCCAGCAGGAAAGTCCTCTGGAAACGGGCTTCCAGCCGGAGATCGTACTGAACGGAAGGAAGCTTCGGGGAGTGGAGGGAAACGGGCTCTGCTGGCTCCCGGAATCCTGCCGGGAAATGGATGCCGGGGCTCTGGATAATGGACCGGCAGAGGGATATCCGGAACTGGACAATGACGGGGATCCGGTGGAGTACCCGGCAGCAGACCCGTATGAAGAGGAGCGGAGGATCCTGGAGCATTACGGACTGGATCCGGCGAAGGCCTGGTCCATCAACCGCTGGAGTTTTTCCTGGTCTACAAAGCGGCCGCCAAAGTTCCGGTCCCTGAGCCTTACCATGAAGCGGGACCGGGTCTGTGTTCCGGGCATCCGCTTTACAGTCCGGGGGCCGGGAGACCAGATCCCCTTTATCCATCCCTCCACAGGAGAGCGTCATGAACTGACGGTCCTGGAATATCAGGAGGAGGAGATGGACCGGAAGGCCTTTGAAGCACCGGAGGATATGGGACAGGAAGAGAGACGGAGGTTTCTCCGGCGTATGGGGGAATGGGAGTACCCCACCCATCTGACGGCCATGACCTATGCCGTAAGCCCAAAGATCCCCAGGAGAGAGCTGCAGATCCAGGACTGCGGCGGCGACCGTCCCCGGAGGATCCTGCCCAGGGAGACGGAGGACCGGTTCCTTCCGGAGGCGAAGGATGATGCGTGCGTCATGGCAGGAGCCAGCGCCATCGGGATCATCGGTGGAGCCGACGGGCCCACCGCCATTTTCATGGCGGGGAAGGGAGAGCCGTGCGGCACCTTTTCCTCCCTGTATTTTGAACCGGGAAAGCCGGTGGAATGGCGGATGCGGTTTTATGAGAAGCGGGTGGAGGATCTGGAAGTGAAGCTTTTATAAAAGAAGGGCGGGGAACAGTCAGTGCTGTTTCTCGCTCTTTCTGCTGTCAAAGTATGGAAAGCTGTCGATGGCGTCTAAGATATCCTTAAAATCATCCCTGGGAGCCAGGCGGATGTAGGCCTTTAAGATCTCCTGCTCCCGGGACCGGAAGGGGCCGTAAAAGATATCGTACAGGTTGTGGCCCCGCAGATGGATGCGGATCTCCTCCATATGGTCCTTCATATCCTCCGGGGAAGTGAAGTCCCGGCCCAGGGCCTTTATGAGCTTCTGGCCGCTGGTGAGCCGGTGGAGATATTCCCTCCATTTTTTGTACAGGGTCTCGTAAAAGGCTTCCTCGCTCTCCACAATGCCCAGCTGTGCCATGATCTCCGGGTTAAAGAAGTAGTTTTCAAAGGAATAATATTTCAGGATCAGCACATTCCTTTTGGTGACTCTGGGGAGCCGGTCCACGTCCTCGGCGTTCCGCGCGTCATAATACCGGCAGAGCTGCCCCGCCAGCTCCTCCGGATCCTTTCTGTCCCCGTCCCGGATCATCAGGAACTGGTCCCGGATCTCAGAGTAGTAGTTTTCCAGCAGTAGGGGAAGCCGGGACTTGTCCTGCTTTCCTTCCACAATAAAAACGAAGCTCACGTTCATCAGGTCGCTGGCCCCGTAGCCCAGATCGTCCAGGATCCGGCCCAGATCGGTCTTTTCCCGGATCACGGAATACATGTTGTCGTCCAGGACTACCTGGCGGATCTGGCGGGCCGTGAAATTAAACAGAAGATCCGGCGAATGGGTCTGGAAGATCACCTGGTTTTTTAAGGAAAGGCGGTACAGGATCTCACAGCACATTTTCTGGAGCTGGGGATGGAGAAAGATCTCCGGGTCCTCCACCAGGATGATGCTGGGGATCCGGTCCGGCTCGGCCACATACGTTTCCAGGAGAGACAGCATGTAGATGCTCCGCATGCCTTTGCCCAGGTATTCCACCGGAGTCTCTGTCCCCTTTTTTCATTGCAGGCCGTGACCGTAACGGAAAACATCTGGTCCGTGTCACAGTTTATGGAGCAGCGGATCTCTTCATAGCCGCCGTTTTTCAGGAAGTTTTCACTGAGCTTTTTGGAAAAGCTGCTGAAATTCAGCTGATAGATCTTATATTCCAGGAGCCTGGCAGTCTCCACGGCAGAGAGCTCCGCCGGCTTTTTCTGATCGATGAGGCCAATACAGCGGAAGCAGTGGCCGCAGGCCTTGGCAGGATCGAAGATACAGGAGCCGGGGCGGAGCTTTCTGAGCTGCCGGTCTTCCTGGAACATGAGGAGGTCGTTCTGAAGCTGTCTTAAGTCCCGGTCGGCAGTGATATGGAAGGTAAAGCAAAGCTCTCCCCAGGATCAGGGCCCGGTCAATGTCCCGGATGGACTTGAAATTGTGGATGTGAAGATAAGTCAGCTGCATGCTCCGCCCTCCTTGTAAAAATTCTTCCTTTTGCCCCTAGTATAATCCAGCCGGAGGCATGTGGCAATAGAAAACGTCTGCTCCGTGGGGCAGTCTGCCAGATAATTTGGAAAAAATCAAAAAAAGGGTTGACATTTGCTTTAAAGTGGCATAGAATACAGACACAGAAATAAGAGAAACCGATGAGAAAGAGGAGTAAGCCTTCTTCTGATATCACAGAGAGCTGCAGGCGGTGGGATTGCAGTATGGAAGGGATCGCTGAATGGACTTTCGAGGGCGGCCTGAAATGAAAAGAGTAGGAGCTGCCGGGAACCAAACCCGTTATCAATGAGGGATGCATGGTAGTGCATTGAAAGTGGACATTTATGTCAATTTGAGTGGTACCGCGATTATAAACGATTATAACCGTCTCAAGCGAAAGGGCTTGAGGCGGTTTTTGTGTTATAGGAACATGGGTTCCGTGACATAAAAACGTTCCACGAGGATCATCATGGGGCGGAAGAGGATTCTGCCGCAGACGCGTACCGCCGCTGGTTTCCCGTTTCTGAAATGCGAAAAAAATTTAAGAGCATGGAGGAGAAAGACTATGAAGAAAAAAATGATGAGCGCAGTGATGGCAGCAGCAGTGACAGCGGCACTTTTAGGAGGCTGTGGAGGGAAGGAAACGTCAGGCAGCCCAGAGGCCGGCGGGGCGAAGGCAGAGGAAACAACGGCCCAGGGCTCAAAGGGGACAAAAGAGGAGAAGACCGGCGGGGCCGGAGAAAATACAGAGGCTGGTAACGCAGACGGCGGGGAATATACCGTGGCCGTTGTAAAGCAGATGGACCATGCGTCCCTGGACGAGATCGCCGCCGCCGTCTGTGAGGAGCTGGATGCCCTGGCAGAAAAGAACGGAGTTTCCATCCAGTATGAGGTATATTCCGGCCAGGGCGACCAGTCGGTGCTGACCCAGATCGGGACCCAGGTGATCTCCGAGCAGGTGGACGCAGTGATCCCCATTGCCACCCTGGCGGCCCAGGTCATGGCCACCTGTGCCGAGGATACGAAGACCCCGGTGGTCTATGCGGCCATCTCCGATCCGGAGGCAGCGGAAATGACGGGCATCGATTATGTAACCGGAACCTCAGACGCCCTGAACACAAAGTTCATCCTGGATATGATGCTGGCCCAGGATCCGGAGGTGAAAAAGGTCGGACTCCTTTATTCCTTATCGGAGGATAACTCCAAAACGCCCATCGCTGAGGCAAAGGCGTATCTGGAGGAAAAGGGGATCGGATACACAGAGAAAACGGCCAACACCAATGACGAGGTAATCACAGCGGCCAGCGCCCTGATCGCAGAGGACGTGGACGCCATCTTTACACCCACCGACAACGTGATCATGTCTGCGGAGCTGGCGATCTATGAGAGCCTGGCCGAGGCAGGGATCCCCCACTACACCGGGGCCGACTCCTTCGTAAGGAACGGCGCCTTCGCCACCTGCGGCGTCAACTATACAGACCTGGGCCATGAGACGGCGGACCTGGCTTATACGGCCATGACGGAGGGCATGGATTCCCTGGAGGACTTTTATCTGGCCGAGGGCGGGATCATCACTGTGAACACCGAAACAGCCCAGGCCCTGGGAGTCGATTATTCCGTATTTAAGGACATGGGAACTCTGGTGGAGGTAGGCACCACAGAGGATTAAAGAAAGCGGCTGCCGGGGGCCTGTACAGAATGGGCGCAGGCTCCCAGGCAGAAAATAAAGAGTATGGAAGGATGGGAAAGATATGCTTTATGTGGTTCAGACAGCCCTGGAGCTGGGATTTATGTATGCCCTGGTGGCCATGGCCCTGTTTTTAAGCTACCGGATCCTGGATATCGCAGATATGACCACAGACAGTGGATTCGTTTTGGGAGCAGCTGTATCGGTGACCTGCGCGGCGGCCGGCAATCCGGTGCTGGCGGTTTTTGCAGCCATGGCGGCGGGAGCCTGCGCCGGTTATGTGACGGCGTTTTTGCAGACCAGGATGGGCGTACCGTCGATCCTGGCCGGGATCATCACCAATACGGGGCTCTACACCGTGAATCTTATGGTCATGGGCTGGAGCTCCAATGTGAGCCTCTTAAAGCAGGATACCATGTTCACCCTGTTCCGGGACCTGGGGATCGGAGGCGGATTTTATAAGCTGATCCTGGCGGGCGGCATCACCATGTTTGCTGGAGCCGCCCTGGTATGGTTTCTGGGCACCCGGCTGGGCTTAAGCATCCGCGCCACCGGAGACAACCGGGACATGGTGCGGGCGTCGTCGGTGAACCCGGTGTTTACCATTACTGTGGGACTCTGTATCTCCAACGCCTTAACGGCCCTTTCGGGAGCTGTGGTCGGCCAGTACCAGAAGTCGGCGGATATCAACAGCGGAGCTGGGATCGTGGTCATCGGCCTGGCCTGCCTTATCGTCGGAGAGACCGTATTGGGCCGCCGCTCCATGGGAAGAAACGTGGCGGCAGCCGTGACCGGGAGCATTCTGTACCGCTTCCTTTATGCCATGATCCTTAAGACCTCCATCGTTCCCATCGAGTGTCTGAAGCTGGTGACAGCGGTGGTGGTCGCCCTGGCCATTGCCTCCCCGTCCTTAAGAGAGTGGGCAGGACTTCAGAAAAAGAAAGCGGAAGCGAAGAAAAGGAGGGGACAGTCATGCTAAAGCTGGACCATATCAAAAAGACCTTTAATCCGGGGACGGTCAACGAAAAGGCGGCTATCCGGGATCTGTCCCTCCACCTGGAGCCGGGAGATTTTGCCACGGTCATCGGCTCCAACGGCGCAGGCAAGTCCACCATGTTTGCAGCCATTGCCGGGAGCTTTATTACGGATTCCGGTTCCATCACCTTAAACGGGAAGGACATTACCTTTGCGCCCGAGTACCAGAGGAGCCGCGTCATCGGCCGTCTTTTCCAGGACCCCTTAAAGGGGACGGCTCCCCATATGACCATTGAGGAAAACCTGTCCCTGGCGTATCTGCGGGCGTCCAGAGGAAGCATCCCTTTCAGTCGGATCTCAAAAAAGGATAAGGAGTTTTTCAGAGAGCAGCTTTCCATGCTGGACATGGGGCTGGAGGACCGGATGAAGCAGCCGGTGGGCCTTTTATCCGGCGGCCAGCGCCAGGCCCTGACCCTTCTAATGGCCACCATGGTGCCCCCGCTCTTACTGTTGTTGGATGAGCACACGGCGGCCCTGGATCCGGCCACGGCGGAAAAGGTGCTGGAGCTGACAAAAAAGATCGTGGCAAAGAACCACACCACCTGTCTGATGGTCACCCACAATATGCAGCAGGCTCTGACCATGGGAAACCGGACGCTGATGATGGACGATGGCCGGATCGTGTTCGATGTGAAGGGAGAGGAGCGGTCCCGCATGACCGTGCCGGATCTTCTGGAGAAGTTCCGCATCGGAGCCGGGAAGGAGCTTGATAACGACCGGATCCTTTTGTCGGCGGAGGACTGATCCTGCCGGAATGCATTGGAATCTATATAAAATCCGACCGGCGGGAGCCATGCTGTCCAATACGGTGACGCCCGACAGCTATACGGTCGGAAGCGACGGGGCATGGATCTAAACAGATGAAAATATAGGAAACCGGCGCGGGGGCTGCGGCCTTTCGCGCCGGTTCCTGCTTACAGGTTTAGGTGGCGGAGCGGACGGGGCTGTGGTATACTTTTATCATGGAATACAGGAGCTGAGGGCAGCAGCAGAGCAGCGCCTGTGGGAGGAACTGGAAGATCTTACCGGAGCGATCCGGAAATATAAAAGGGAGGAAACACCTATGACAGAACAGGAAATGAAAGCGCGTATCGAAAGAAGCCGGGAATTGATCGACTGGTCCAGGGAGGAATACCAGTCGGATCAGACCTTAAAAAAGCCCCAGCCGCCTCTGGTGAAGGCGCCCATGACGGAAAATACCATGGAGCTTCCGAAAAACTTCGGGGATCTGCCCATGGACAAGAGCTTTTTACGGATCCTCCACGACCGGAGGAGCAACCGGGTATTTACCGGCGGCTCCATGGATCTTCTGACCCTGTCCTTTCTTTTGTGGGCCCAGCAGGGGATCCGGGGCATCCGCGGGAACAATTACGCCACTCTGCGGACCGTGCCCAGCGCCGGTTCCAGGCATCCCTTTGAGTGCTATCCGCTGATCCTCAATGTGGAGGGCTTAGAGCCGGGGCTTTATCATTACCTTCCCATGGAGCACCGGCTGGAGTTTTTAAAGTCTGCGGACATAAAGGACGAGGCCTTTGCAGACCGGGTGGTCCAGTCGGTGAGCCGCCAGAAATGGGTCTTAAAGTCCAGCGTGATCTTTTATTACAGCATCGTGCCCTACCGCGGCGAATGGAGATACGCCTTTAATGCGCCCAGGGTCATGATGATCGACGCCGGCCATGTGACAGAAAACCTGTATCTGGCCTGCAGCGCCTTAGATCTGGGGACCTGTGCCATTGCGGCCATGGATTCTCCGGCGGCCTCAGAGATGTTCGGCCTGGACGGAAAGGAAGAATATATTTTCTACTGTGCGCCTGTTGGGACCGTGTCAGAGGAAAATGAGGCTGCGGAGCAGGCCTTTTATGCATTTTTAAAAGAAAAATAATGGAAAGCACGCAGATACGAAAGAAAAGATCCTGTAAAGGGTACACTCTGGTGGAGCTGATGGCCGTCATCGCCATTATGGCGGCGCTGGCGGCGGTCTCCGCCGGAATTTACTCCAGCTATGTGGAACGGGCCAGGGAGGCAGAGCTGTATGAAACGGCGGAGCAGATTAAAAATGCCCTGGCCATATGTGAGGCCCAGTATGGAGAAGCCGGAGGCTCGGATACGTCGGTGTTCTGGAGCGAGGCATTTTTGGCGCCGCCCAATCATCGGGACAGCGTCCTGTATCCCTATGTGGGAGCAATGACAGAGGAATGTACCGGCTATTCCCTGAAGATAAAGCGGAATGGGGAAGGGCGGTATTTTATTGCTGGTTTTACGTATTCCACGGAAGAATATGAGGTCACATGGAAGAAGAAGGATGGGATCACTGTGAAAAAACGGGGGAAATCTTAAAAATTCATTAAAAAAATATAAAATTCTCCTTGCTAAATGAAATGAATACGGGTATAATGTGGAAGATTTAGGCAAAAATAAGATTGAGGAGAAGAGACATGGAGAATCAAAAGAAAACCACCAATTCACTTGCCAGAAGAATGGGAATTTCTCTCATCTGCGGTCTTGCGGCCGGTCTTCTGCTGATGATGTTAAGAGAAAAGCTGAGCAGCTCTGGCCAGGAGGCCACCTGGAAGACCATCAACAGTATCCTGTTCCAGGATATTACAGCCGCAGGTGCGGAAAAAGACCTGGGCCTTTTTTATATCTTGGGTCAGCTGTTCATCCGCTCGCTGCAGCTTGTGATCGTACCCATGGTATTTACATCCATTACCCTTGCCATTGGCCAGATCTCTGATACGAGAGCCCTTGGAAGGATCTCCTTTAAGACCATTGGCGGATTCCTGGTATGCTCGGCAATGGCCCTGGTCCTGGCATGCGGAGCCGGATATATGATTTACAGCGCCGGCCTTTTTAACATCCAGGTGGATGGTCTGGAGGGACAGGCCGGATCCACTGGTGCCAATCCGTTAAATGTGATCTTAAGCGTGGTGCCGTCCAACGTTGCGGCGACCTTTTCCAGCAATACCTCTGTACTGGCCATTGTATTTCTGGCCGTAACCCTGGGACTGTGCATGAATGCCCTGGGAGAGGAAAGGACCTCTGTATTAAAGAAGCTGATCACAGAGATCAACGACATTGTCGTGGTATTTTTAAACTATGTGGTTACGAAGTTCGGTCCCATTGCCATTTTTGTCCTGCTGTCCAGGACCTTTGCCATCTATGGCATCCACCATCTGAAGCCGGCCATGACGTATGTGGTGGCAACGACTATCCTTTTGCTGGCCTTCCTGTTTGTGGGCTATCCGCTGTTTGTGGCAGTCAGCACCAGGTTAAATCCGTTTAAGTTTGCCAGCAAGATCTTAAAGGTGGCGGTTTTCGGCTTTTCCACTTCATCCAGTGCGGCTACCCTGCCTCTCAATGTGAAGACTACGGTGGAGGAGCTGGGCGTGGACGAAAAGATCGCCTCTTTCGTTCTCCCGCTGGGAATGACCATCAACATGAACGGTACGGCCATCATGCAGGTGGTTGCGACTCTGTTTGTCGCCGGCTGCGCCGGATATGACGTGACCTTTGGCCAGCTTGTGGTGGTGGCTCTGCTGGTGCTGATCGCATCGGTGGGGACCCCGGCTGCACCGGGAGCGGGAGCCATCATCCTGTTCACGATCCTGTCCGGCCTGGGCTATGTAAATGACAGCGCGCTTCTGGCGTACAGCCTGATCTTAGCCATCAACCGGCCCATCGAAATGCTCTTAACAGCTTTAAACGTGGTGGGAGATTCTGCCGCCAGCATCTATGTTGCGAAATCAGAAGGGATGCTGGACGAAACGAAATATAATGCATAGATAGAAAAAGAAGGGCGCTGCCTGGTCACTGGTATGGGATCGGGCGGCATCCTTTTTTAAATTTATTTGTTTCTTGATATAATTTCAGTTATACTAATAGATATAAGAAGTGATGCCGTAATATTGGCGATGCAATAAGATGTATTCCAGCAGAGAAAATAGTGGAAAGGATGCATGATCATATGGAAGGAACTGGAATCAGGCAGCAGGTGGTTGATGAAATACGGAGCCTGGCCCAAAAATATGAAGTGAGAAAAGTGATTTTATTCGGTTCAAGGGCCCGGGGAGATTTCAGAGAAAAAAGTGATATAGACCTGGCGGTCGAGGGCGGCGATTTTATCCGGTTTTCCATTGATGTGAATGAAGATACATCAACGCTTTTGAAGTTTGATATAGTTGATCTGGATGAAAAGATCCAAGAGGAACTGATGGAATCGATTCAGAGAGAGGGAAGGGTGCTGTATGAAAAAATTTGATCATTTTAAATCAAATTTGAATGTGCTGGCGTTGGCGGATCAGGAGGATCTGACAAATGAGTTTATTATTGGCGGGATCATAGATAAATTTTTTATTCAGTTCGAGCTTGGCTGGAAGGTTCTGAAAGAGCTGCTGAACTATGAGGGACAGAGCATTTCCGCCAGCGGCTCACCTAAAATGATATTAAAAACAGCATTTACTATATATGATTTTATCGACGAAAATGTCTGGCTGGAAATGCTGAGAGCGAGAAATGACATGACGCATATTTATGACGCATTGGCGGCCAGACGTTTAGTTGACGCAGTTTTGCAGCGGTATATCCCGGAGTTTCAAAAAATGAAAGAGGGAATCGAATCCTTTTATAAGGATGAAATAAATAATCTGTAGAAAACGGCTGTCTATGCAGATAAAATCTTCTTCTGCGATTTTACCTGGAATTTACAAATTCATTACCAGAATACGGTTGACGGAGGCCCCAAAATCCTGTATGTTGGAGAGGTGACGAGAAGAGAGAAGAAAAGAAGAGATAAGAGGAGAAAAGAATTGACGTATAAGGACATCCGGGAGAACAGAGAGGTTCTCGCATATTTGAAAAAAGGAAACGATAATCTTGGGACCATGGGCTTTACGGACCACTCCGGAGCCCACTGCGCCATGGTGGCGGAGCGGGCGGCCATGATCCTTGAAAAATTTGGATACAGCGAGCATGACCGGGAGATGGCGAAGATCGCCGGCTTCATGCACGATATGGGAAACGCCATCAACCGGCACCGCCATGCAGAATACGGCGCGCTTCTGGCCGAGCAGATCTTATCCAGAACAGATCTGCCTCTGGAGGACCGGGTCACGGTGGTATCCGCCATTGGAAACCATGACGAATCCACCGGAGGGGCCGTGGACGCCATTTCGGCGGCCCTGATCATTGCGGATAAGACCGACGTAAGAAGAAACCGCGTAAGGAATAAGGACAAGGCCAGCTTTGATATCCATGACCGGGTCAATTATGCGGTCACTGAGGCAAGCCTTACGGTGTGCCCGGAGAAAAATCTGGTCACACTGGACCTGCAGATCGACGAAAATATCTGCTCCATGCTGGAGTATTTTGAGATCTTCTTAGAGCGGATGCTCATGTGCCGCAGGGCTTCGGAGATGCTGGGAGCCAAGTTTAAGATGACGGCCAATGGAAGCAAGATCGTTTAAGGCGGAAGGCCCGCCGGAAAACGACGGCTGAAAACAGGAGGAATATGGAGTTTTATTTTGCCCCCATGGAGGGGATCACCAGTTACACATACAGAAATCTGCATCATAGATTCTTCGGCGGGGTGGAAAAGTATTACACCCCGTTTTTGTCGCCCAGTGCGGAAAACGGCCTGAGTACAAGGGAGTTAAAGGATGTGCTGCCGGAAAATAACGAGGAGGTCCGTCCGGTGCCCCAGCTTCTGGTCAATCATCCGGAGGGCTTTCTGAAGGGGGCCAGGCTTTTGCGGGATCTGGGATACCGGGAGATCAATCTGAATCTGGGCTGTCCGTCGGGGACGGTGACGGCCAAGAAGAAGGGCTCGGGGCTTTTGATGTATCCGGAGGAGCTGGACGCGCTTTTAGACAGGATCTTTTCGGATCCCATGGTGGCGGGCGGAGAG
>OWIY01000108.1_pt1 | contig 24257 bp, 24 predicted proteins | sample 1732841 | NCBI WGS metagenome assembly OWIY01 (sample SAMN05065760, study PRJEB22554) | human gut metagenome | biome: ENVO:2100002; feature: ENVO:00000062; material: ENVO:00002003 | host: Homo sapiens | place: USA | reverse complement strand
TGAGCGCTAGTCTCGTGGGCTCGGAGATGTGTATAAGAGACAGATATAATTGTATGCGTTAATTGCGTGTTTTATCAATGGATTTGGGGATAATAAGAGCAGAAAATGGTGAAATGGAGGCATTTTATGGAGAAAAATGTAAAAATGAAGGATATAAAAGAACTGGGAGAGCAGCTTGGAGAACTGCAAAGAGTGTGCAGGGAGAAAAAAATCCCGGTGATGATCGCATTTGAGGGTTATGGAGCAGCAGGAAAAGGACTTCAGATTGGTAATCTGATCCAGGCACTCGATCCAAGAGGCTTTAAAGTATATGCGGTAAAAAATGAAACGGAAGAGGAAAGGATGCGTCCGTTTATGTGGCGTTTCTGGACGAAGATCCCGGAAAAGGGAAGAATTGCGATTTTTGATACCAGCTGGTACCGGAGAGTTATGATTGAACGTTTTGAAGGAAAAACACCGGAAAAAGAGCTGGAAAAGGATTTTGAATCGATCCGTGCATTTGAGAAACAGCTGACGGATGATGGAATGGTGATCATCAAACTGTTTTTAAAGATTGACCGGAAAGAACAGAAAAAGCGCTTTGAGAAACTGCTTGCTTCCAAGGATACTGCATGGCGGGTAAGCAAAGGCGATCTGAAGCGGAATCATGATTTTAAAGAGTATAAAGCAATCAATGAAGAGATGCTGCGGAAAACGGATGCAGATTACGCACCGTGGACAGTGATCGATGCTACAAAGAAGAAAGAAGCTAAAGTGGCTGTTTATCAGGCGGTGATCCAGGCAATGGAAGAGGCAGTCGCAAGAAAGGAACTGGAAGAAAAAGGCAGTCTGGAAAAGAAAACGGAAGTGAAAAGGAAAACAGCAGAATCCATTCTGGCAAAAGCGGATCTTTCCAAATCCATGCCAAAAGAGGTTTATGAGGAACGCTTAAAAGAGCTTCAGAAAAAGATGGAACATCTGCATGGAGAGCTTTATCGCAGGAGAATCCCGGTTGTCCTTGGCTTTGAGGGATGGGATGCCGGAGGAAAAGGTGGTGCGATCAAACGCCTGACATCACATATGGATCCGAGAGGATATGTGGTGAATCCGACAGCGTCACCGAGTGATACAGAGAAAGCACATCATTATCTGTGGCGTTTCTGGCGTGCAATGCCGAAAGCCGGTCATATTGCGATATTTGACAGAACCTGGTATGGAAGAGTGATGGTAGAGAGGATTGAAGGATTTTGCACCGAAAAAGAATGGAGGAGAGCTTATGGGGAGATCAACGCCATGGAGCAGGATCTGGTAAATGCAGGAGCAATCGTGCTGAAATTCTGGATGCAGATTGACAAGGATGAGCAGGCGAGAAGGTTTGAGGCCAGACAGGAAAATCCGAAAAAACAGTGGAAGATTACCGATGAAGACTGGAGAAACCGGGAAAAATGGGATCAGTATGAGGTGGCGGTAGAAGAAATGCTGGAAAAGACTTCTATGCCACATGCACCGTGGATCGTAGTGGAAGGAAATGATAAATATTATGCGCGTATTAAAGTTCTGGAATGCGTGACAGAAGCAATCGAGAAACGTCTGAAAGAAGAGAGGAAATAAAAAAATGACGATCAGGGAACAGATGGAAGAAAGAGAAAAGGAATATCTAAGTCCCTGTGCCACATTAAGCATGGCTTCCCGGGGGAGAAAGAGAAATGAGCCACAGTGTGATATCCGACCGGTTTTTCAGAGGGACAGAGACCGGATCCTGCACAGTAAGGCATTCCGGCGCATGAAGCAGAAGACGCAGGTGTTTCTCCTCCCAATCGGAGACCATTACAGGACACGGCTAACGCATACGCTGGAAGTATCGCAGAACGCCCGGACGATCGGAAAGGCACTCAGGCTGAACGAAGATCTGGTGGAGGCAATTGCACTGGGGCATGATCTCGGGCATACTCCGTTTGGACATGCAGGAGAGAGAGCTCTGAACAATGTGTGTCCGTGTGGATTTAAACACAATGAACAAAGTGTCCGTGTAGTAGAGGTGCTGGAGAAACAGGGGGAGGGACTGAACCTGACCTGGGAAGTGATCGATGGAATCCGCAACCACAAAAGTGCGGGAATGCCTGCGACACTGGAAGGGCAGATCGTCAGACTGTCTGATAAGATTGCTTATGTGAACCATGATATTGATGACGCAGTAAGGGCGGGGATCATGAATGAAGAGGAACTGCCAAAAGAGCTGCGAAAAGTTCTGGGCAACAGTAAAAGAGAGCGTCTGAACACACTTACCCATGATGTGATCGTAAACAGCATGGACAAACCGAAGATCTGCATGTCAGAGGAAGTCCGTGAAGCACTGATGGAGCTGCGGGCATATATGTTTACCCATGTTTATGAGAATCCACTTGCAAAGGGCGAAGAGGACAAAGCAATCCGAATGATTGAAGATCTGTATTCTTATTATGAAACGCACCTGGAAAAGATACCGGAGCAGTATCTGAAACAGCTGCAGAAAGGGGAAATGCCGGAGATCGCGGTGTGTGATTACATAGCAGGGATGACGGATAATTTTGCCGTAAAAAAGTTTGAAGAAATTTTTATTCCACAATCTTGGAAATTTTAAAGGAAATAAAAAAGTTTTGTCGAATATATATTATGTAGGGGTTGCGCAAGATGCGCGAACCCTGCCAGGAAGGTGTAGGACATAATGTATTATTCAGATGAGATTATAGAAGAAGTAAGATCAAAAAATGATATCGTAGATGTGATTTCCGGATACGTGAAGCTGAAGAAGCAGGGAAGTTCGTATTTCGGACTTTGTCCGTTTCACAGTGAGAAATCTCCTTCATTTTCTGTGAGCAGGGATAAGCAGATGTATTACTGCTTTGGCTGCGGAGCGGGAGGAAATGTATTTACCTTCATTATGGAGTATGAGAATTATTCTTTTGTAGAAGCACTCAAGTTTCTGGCACAGCGTGCCGGTGTGGAGCTTCCGCAAGAGGAATATTCAAAAGAAGCGAAAGAAAGAGCAGATACGAGAAGTGCGCTGCTTGAGATGAACAAGCTGGCGGCCAAGTATTATTATGCGCAGCTGAAGACGGAGGGCGGAAGGCAGGCAAGAGAATACCTGCAGAACCGTCAGTTAAGCCAGGAGACGATCACTGCATTTGGACTTGGATATTCCAGCAAATACAGTGATGATCTGTTTCGGTACCTGAAGATGAAGGGCTATAGTGAAGAGATGATCATCAAAGCAGGTCTGGTCAATGTCGATGAAAAGCACGGAGTTTACGACAAATTCTGGAACCGTGTCATGTTTCCGATTATGGATGTGAATAATCGTGTGATCGGATTTGGCGGGCGTGTGATGGGCGACGGGAAGCCAAAGTACCTGAACTCACCGGAGACTCTGATTTTTGATAAGAGCCGGAATCTGTACGGACTTCACCGGGCGAGAACATCGAGAAAGCCGTATTTTATTGTATGTGAAGGCTATATGGATGTAATTTCGCTCCATCAGGCGGGATTTACCAATGCAGTTGCATCACTTGGAACTGCACTTACAGCAGGACATGCAGCATTGATCAAACGGTATGTGAATGAAGTCTATCTGACCTATGACAGTGATGAAGCCGGAACTAAAGCGGCACTCCGGGCAGCTCCGATCCTTCGGGAGGCCGGTGTGACGACCCGCGTGATCCGGATGGAACCGTACAAGGATCCGGATGAATTCATCAAGAATCTTGGAGCTGAGGCATTTGAAGAGCGGATCAGGAAAGCAAGGAACAGCTTTATGTTCGGTCTTGAGATGCTGGAAAAAAGTTATGACCTGAATGCACCGGAAGGAAAGACGGAATTCCTCAGAGAGGCGGCTAGAAGGCTGGCACGTTTTGAAGAAGAAATTGAACGTGATAATTACATAGAAGCGGTGGCAAAGACTTATCATGTCGGCTACGAAGAACTTAAGAAGCTGGTTGTCAAGGTAGCAGTCCAGAGCGGAATGGCAGCTCCGGCCACAAAGCCGAGACAGACGATCCGCCAGGAAACGCCAAAAGAGGATGGTCATATCCGGTCACAGAAGATTCTGCTTACCTGGCTGATCGACAGGGAAGAGTTGTTTGATCAGGTAAGCCGTTATGTTACGCCGGAGGATTTTACGGTGGAGCTGTACCGGAAAGTTGCTGAACTTCTGTATGAACAGCATGCAAAAGGAGAACTGAATCCTGCGCAGATTATGAATTATTTTACAGAGGAAGAGGAACACCGCGCGGTGGCAGCACTTTTCAATACGAGAATCAAAGAGCTGACGACTGCGGGAGAGCAGGAAAAAGCGATCAAGGAGACGATTCTCCGGGTAAAGGAGTACAGTATCGAGACTGCAACCCGGAATCTGGATCCGACAGACATTCAGGGGCTGCAAAGGCTTATGAATGCGAAGAAGGCAGTGCAGGACCTTCATAAACTGCATATTTCCATTAATTAGGGATAGAATATAAACAAGCGATGAGAGGAAGGACACTACATGGAAGAGAACGTAGTAAAGTTTCAGGAAAAATTAAAAAATCTGGTTGCTCTTGCGAAGAAAAAGAAGAACATTCTTGAAATCCAGGAAATCAATGATGTATTCCGGGATATGGAGCTCGAACCGACACAGATGGACAAGGTATTTGAGTACCTGGAGGCCAATGGGATCGATGTGCTTCAGATGAATGATGACTCCAGCGTGGATGATGATGATCTGGAGATCATGCTTTCGGATGAAGACGAAGTGGATATGGAGAAGATCGACCTGTCTGTTCCGGACGGAATCAGCATCGAAGATCCGGTCCGTATGTATCTGAAGGAGATCGGTAAGGTTCCGCTTCTTTCGGCAGAAGAAGAGATCGAGCTGGCAAAGAGAATGGCAGATGGTGATGAAGAAGCGAAAAAGCGCCTTGCAGAAGCTAATCTGCGACTGGTAGTCAGCATTGCAAAGCGTTACGTGGGACGTGGTATGCTGTTTCTGGATCTTATACAGGAAGGAAACCTTGGACTTATCAAGGCGGTAGAGAAGTTTGATTATCAGAAGGGATTTAAGTTCAGTACCTATGCAACATGGTGGATCCGTCAGGCGATCACACGTGCGATTGCTGACCAGGCGAGAACCATCCGTATACCGGTTCATATGGTAGAGACGATCAACAAACTGATCCGTGTATCCAGACAGTTACTGCAGGAGCTTGGACGTGAACCTACGCCGGAAGAGATCGCGGCAGAGCTGGACATGCCGGTAGACCGTGTGCGTGAAATCCTGAAGATTTCCCAGGAACCGGTTTCTCTTGAGACTCCGATCGGTGAGGAAGAGGACAGCCATCTGGGCGACTTTATCCAGGATGACAATGTACCTGTTCCGGCAGAAGCAGCAGCGCAGACACTCCTGAAAGAACAGCTGGATGAAGTATTAAGTACACTGACAGAGAGAGAGCAGAAAGTTCTCCGCCTGCGTTTTGGTATGAGTGACGGAAGAGCACGTACACTGGAAGAGGTCGGAAAAGAGTTCGATGTCACCCGTGAGCGTATCCGTCAGATCGAAGCAAAAGCACTCCGCAAGCTTCGTCATCCGAGCCGCAGCAGAAAATTAAGAGATTATTTGGATTAAGAAGATGGCTGAATTATCAAAAAGATTACAGGCAGTGGCGGATCTTGTCACACCGGGAATGCGTCTTGTGGATGTGGGAACAGACCACGCTTACATCCCAATCTATCTGACACAGAACGGGCTGGTTCCGTCCGCGATTGCCATGGATATTAACAAAGGACCATTAGAGAGAGCGGATGCACATATCCTTGAACATGGACTGGATGGGAAGATCGTTACCCGTCTTTCCGATGGCCTGGTGAATTTGAAAATGAAAGAAGCTGATACAATGATCGCCGCCGGAATGGGCGGCGGTCTTGTCATACACATTCTGAATGAGGATCCGGCAAAAACCAGAAGCTTAAAGGAACTGATCCTGCAGCCGCAGTCAGAGCTTGCAAAAGTCCGCCGTTATCTGGAGGAATATAGATTTCGTATCGTTGCAGAGGACATGGTGGAAGAGGATGGCAAATACTATCCAATGATGAAGGTGATCCCGGCAGAGCAGAAAGGTCTTTATGCAGAAGGTGTTCCGGCAGCAGAAGAAGAGCTTGAATACGGGAAATATTTATTAGAGAAGGCTCACCCGGTGATGGGAGCATATCTGAAAAAGGAACTGTCTGTGAATCAGAGTGTGTATGAAAAGCTTCGGGTGCAGGAGAGCGAACGCACGAAGGAGAGAAGTGCAGAGGTTCTGCATATGATAAAGAGAGCAGAAGACCTGCTTGACCGGTATTTTTAGGAGGAAAATGATGATTTGCAGAGAGATTATAAAAGAAATAGAAGCACGTTATCCAAAGCACTATGCGATGGAGTGGGATAATGTAGGACTGCAGGTCGGAAGAAGCGATAAAGAAGTAAAGAGGATCTATCTTGCACTGGATGCGACGGATGAAGTGATCGAAGAAGCAGCAGACTGGGGCGCAGATATGCTGATCACACATCATCCGATGATCTTTAAGGCAATGAAAAAGATCAATGACGAGGATTTTATTGGCAGAAGAGTACTGAAGCTGATTCGGGATGACATTTCTTACTATGCGATGCATACCAATTATGATGTGATGGGAATGGCAGAGCTTGCGGGGGAGGTACTTGAACTGAGTGAACCGGAGGTCCTGGAAGTGACGGGAAGCATGCATTCAGAATCCGGCGAAGTTCCGGTTGGAATCGGAAGAGTTGCTGATCTGGCACAGCCGATGGATTTAAAATCCTGTGCGGAAATGGTAAAAAAAGCATTTGATCTTCCGAATGTGAAGATTTTTGGAGAGCCGGATATGCAGGTACATCGCCTTGGTGTTTTTCCGGGCTCCGGGAAGAGCGCAATTTCCGTATCTTTGGAAAAAGGTGTGGATGTACTGGTGACAGGTGATATTGATCACCATGAGGGGATTGATGCGGTTGCGCAAAAAATGGCAGTAATTGATGCCGGACACTATGGTGTGGAGCATATCTTTATTGCAGATATGGAACATTTTTGCCGGGAGAAATTTCCAGAGGCAGAGATCCGGACAGCAAAGATCCGGCAGCCATTCTGGGTTTTGACGTAAGGTGTTTGGGAGTGGGGAGAAAAACAGACAGATTTGTCAAAGCGCCGTAAGGCAGAAAGAAGGCGGTAAATATGGAACAGCAGATGTACAAAGTACAGATTGACGGGGAAGAGAAAAGTTTTCCGGCAGGGACCACATATCTGCAGATTGCCGGGGAATATCAGGAAAGATACCCACATGATATTGTTCTTGTATATGTAAATGGAAAGCTTCAGGAGCTTGGAAAGAAGCTGAAAAAGGACTGTGCACTCCATTTTGTGACGACAGGCGAGACGATCGGAAATCTTACCTATCGCCGTGGTGTAAGTTTTCTGCTGGTGAAGGCAGTATATGATACACTCGGACACGATAAGATAGAACAGGTGAGAATACATTTTTCTGTAGATAAAGGGTATTATTGTACAATAAAAGGAGATCTGAAGCTGGATCAGGAACTGCTTGCAAGGATTGAAGAACGGATGCATGAAATGGCAGATAAGGATCTTTCCATCCGAAAGAGATCGGTCCATACCGATGAAGCGATTGAAATGTTCCGTAAGTACGGTATGAAGGATAAAGAGCGTTTGTTCCGGTATCGCAGAGTGTCTACAGTCAATATTTACAGTATCAATGAATTTGAGGACTACTATTACGGCTATATGGTTCCGTCAACCGGCTATCTGAAATATTTTAAACTATATTTATATGATGAGGGATTTGTAGTACAGATGCCGGAGGCAGCTGAACCGGAAAAGATACCTCCATTTCAGCCTCAGAATAAGCTGTTCCATGTGCTGAAGGAGTCTACGCGTGGCGGTGATATGCTTGGAATTGAAACGGTAGGGGCACTGAATGATTATGTGACAGGCGGCAACGCCAATCCAAAGGAACTGCTTCTGGTACAGGAGGCAATGCAGGAGAAGAAGATTGCGCAGATCGCAGAGCAGATTGCAGGAAATCCGCAGAAGAAGTTTGTCTTGATCGCCGGTCCTTCTTCGTCAGGAAAGACTACATTTTCCAGACGGCTTTCCATCCAACTCCGGGTAAGCGGTCTGGTCCCGCATCCGATTTCAGTGGATGATTACTTTAAGAACCGTGTGGATACACCGCTGGACGCAGAAGGAAAGCCGAATTATGAATGCCTGGAAGCGCTGGATGTGGAACTTTTTAACCATGATCTGAAAAAGCTGCTTGCAGGCGAGCGGATTGAACTTCCGACGTTTAATTTCAAGACCGGAAAACGGGAATATAACGGACATTATATGCAGCTCGGAGAGCAGGATATTCTGGTGATCGAAGGCATTCACTGTCTGAATGATGCGCTGACCCATGATCTGCCAAAAGAAAATAAATTCAAGATCTATATCAGTGCACTGACCCAGTTGAATATCGATGAGCATAACCGGATCGCATCAACAGATGGACGTCTGATCCGCCGGATGGTGCGCGATGCAAGAACCAGAGGTACTTCGGCAAAGCAGACGATCGCTATGTGGCAGTCGGTGCGAAGAGGGGAAGAGAACAATATTTTCCCGTATCAGGAAGACGCGGATGTGATGTTTAATTCAGCTCTTCTTTATGAGCTGGCTGTTCTGAAAGCTTATGCAGAACCGATCCTGTTCGGAATTGAGAAGGACTGCGCTGAATATCAGGAGGCAAAGAGACTGCTCAAATTCCTGGATTATTTTGTGGGAATCGGAAGTGAGTATGTTCCGCAGAATTCGATTTTGAGGGAATTTATTGGAGGCGGATGTTTTGATTTGTAGAATGTTGAAGCTGGTCACATGGTAAGAGAGCGATATAGATTATAGAGGCAGTTTGAATCCGTTCCGCTGTTTTTTAGTGTGATCCGTCGTCAGAAATAAGAAATAAATAGAAGAAGAGCTCCTGGGAGAATGAATAACTTTGTTCTCTCAGGAGCTCTTTTGGGTATGGTCAGAAAATACACATGGAAAATCCTTCCATAAAAAGAGCATTATGTGCCGGGGTATGCGGCTCACTTACCTGTATTTATCAGAGTAACATATCTTCAGGCACAGGTGCTGTGAAATGCATTTCTTCTCCTGTGATTGGGTGCCGGAAACGCAGATGATGTGAGTGCAGTGCCTGACGGCTGATATGGCTGTAATCCGGATTATAGAGAAAATCTCCCGGAAGCGGATGACCGATGTAATTCATATGCACCCGGATCTGATGAGTGCGTCCGGTATCCAACTTTAAGGCAACCAGAGAGTAGACCGGATCTGTATTTGTGATGGAAAGCCTGCGGTAATGGGTACAGGCGTATTCACCATGTTTAAAATCGACCATGCGCTCGATGGTAGAACCCTCTTTTCTGGCAATTGGAGCAGTGATGGTTCCGTCTTCCGGGACGATTCCTGTGGCAAGTGCCAGATATTCCCGGTGGATTTCCCGACGTGCCATCATAGCAGAGAGGAGAGAGGCACTGTAAAGATGCCGGGCAATGATCAGAAGACCGGTGGTGTCCCGGTCAAGCCGGTTAATGCAGCGGTACACAAAAGGCTCGTCTTTCTCTTTGAAATACCATGCACAGGCATTGGCAAGTGTGTTGTCATAATTTCCCTGGGAAGGGTGAATTGGCATTCCGGCAGGTTTATTGATGACCAGCAGATCCGGATCTTCATATACGATTGAAAGAGGCAGATCTGACGGAACAATATTTTCGGAGAATTTTGTTTCGGTAATCCGGATGGCAAGCCGGTCACCCGGAGAAAGAAGCGTGCGCGCCAGTACCGGCTCCCCGTTTAAATGGATTCCTTCAGGATCTTCTTTGATTGCCCGGATCAGAGAAGAAGAATATCCATGAGCTTTTAAAAACTCATGGATATTGGAAGTTTTCTGTTCGGTTATTGTATAATTCAGAATTCTTTCCCACATTACTTTGATTTCACTTCCCGCCATAATTCATTGTAGACAGCATCGTTTTTATCTCCAAGGAATTTGAAGGTCTCACATCCGGAGAGCTCGCTTGCATCCGGGAATGCAATCTTGCTGTTGCGGATGGACTCGTCTTCGATCAGTTCCCGCGCTGCTTCATTTGGAGTCGAGTAGGTGATGTACTCAAAGTTCTTCAGTGCGATGTCCGGACGGCAGAGGAAGTTGATGAACTTTTCTGCATTTTCCTTATGCTCTGCATTCTTCGGAATTACCCAGGAGTCGATCCAGATATTGGATCCTTCTTTCGGAATCACGTATTCCAGGTTTGGATTTTCTTTCTGTGTGTAAATGGCTTCACCGGAGTAAATAACACCGATGGCTGCTTCGTTTCCGATCATCTTGTCACGCACCTGGTCAACGACGTATGCCTGAACCAGAGGTTTCTGTTTGATCAGAAGATTTTTCGCTTCGTTCAGCTCGTCCAGGTCGGTTGAGTTCAGGGAATATCCAAGATATTTTAAGGTAACACCGAATGCATCGCGGACGCTGTCCTGCATCAGGATGCTGTCCTTGTACTTTGGATCCCAGAGAACAGACCAGGAATCAATTGGTTCGTCTACCATGGTTTTGTTGTAAAGGATCCCGACAGTTCCCCAGCAATAAGGAACAGAGTATTTATTTTCCGGGTCAAATGCCTTGGACTGATCCATATAGGTCTGTCCGATATTTTTGATATTCGGAACATTATCCCAGTTGATCTCGTCGAGAAGATCGTTCTCGATCATACGCTGGATCATATAGTCAGAAGGGCAGACCACATCGTAGGAAATAGCGCCGGACTGCACTTTCGGGTACATGATCTCATTGGTTTCGTATTCTTCATAGACTACCTGGATACCGGTTTCTTCTTCAAAGATATCCAGGACATCCGGATCCAGATATTCGCCCCAGTTGTAGACAATTACCTTTTCGGAGCCGGAAATCTTTGTCTTTGAATTGTAGAAAAATCCGCCGGCTGTAATGACGATCACGAGCAGTGCCGGTACGACACGTGTTACGACGAGGCGCATCGTGTGGCGTGCACGGGATGGCTTGCGGATCGTGCCGTTTTTTTCGTGAACTTCTTTTTCCGGTTTTAAATTAACCAGGAAGAGAAGGAAGAGCACCGTTACGAACATGAGTGTTGAAAGTGCGTAAATCTCCGGACGGATTCCTTTTCGTACTTCACTGTAAATCTTGGTGGACAGGGTATCAATTCCCGGTCCTTTGGTAAAGTGAGTGATAACAAAATCATCCAGTGACATGGTAAATGCAAGCAGGAAACCGGAAAGAATTCCTGGAAGGATATCCGGAAATACGACTTTGAAAAAAGCGTAGATCGGGGAAGCACCCAGATCCAGTGCAGCTTCATAGGTCCGCCGGTTGGTCTGCTTTAGTTTTGGCATGACACTTAGGATGACATACGGGATATTGAAGGTAATATGTGCGATCAAAATCGTTGTAAATCCCATCGTCATACGGAATGCAATGAAAAGCAGCATCATGGATACACCGGTTACGATGTCTGCATTCAGCATCGGGATGTTGGTGACACCCAGCATAAAGGTGCGGAACTTGCGGTTCATGCTCTGGATTCCAATGGATGCCAGTGTTCCGATCACTGTTGCGATCAGCGCTGAAAGCAGGGCGATGATCAGGGTGTTGTATAAGGTGCTCATGATCGCTTCATCCTGGAAAAGGGATACATACCATTTTCCGGTAAATCCGCCCCATTTGGCACGGGTTCTGGAACTGTTAAAGGACAGAACCATCAGTGTCATGATCGGAGCATAGAGGAAGATCACGATCAGCAGTAAATATAAATTCTGTAATTTCTTTTTCATTAGAATGCTGTGCCCTCCCCGTCTTTATCATATTTGGCGATCAGAGCCATACTTGCAATGATGAAGATCATCAGGACAAGTGAAAGTCCACTTCCTACATGCCAGTTGCTTCCCTGCTGGAATTCCTGCTCGATGACATTTCCAATCAGAAGGATCTTGCTTCCGCCAAGAAGGTTGGAAATAACGAAGGTTGTAAGTGCAGGGACAAATACCATGGTGATTCCACTGATGATGCCTGGAACACTAAGTGGAAGGATGATCTTGGTAAATGTCTGGATATTTCCGGCACCGAGATCTCTGGCTGCGGAAATAACATCTTTGTCAATCTTTACAAGTACATTGTAAATCGGCAGCACCATGAACGGCAGGAAGTTGTAGACCATGCCGAGGATGATGGCTGTCGGTGTGTTGATCACGTTCCAGGATGGCAGCCCGAAAAAGTGGAGAACGGAGTTGATGACACCGTTTTTCTCCAGAAGATTCTGCCATGCAAGGGTTCTTAAAAGGAAGTTCATCCACATTGGAAGGATGAAGATGAGAACCACGAAGCTGGACTGGTTTACATTTCTTCCGGCAAGGATCATTGCCAGAGGATAGGCGAGAACCAGACAGATCACTGTGCTGACGAACGCAAGCAGAAGCGCAAGTCCCAGAGCCTTTAGGTTCTCCGGTGTGGTGATTTTGGCAAGGTTCATCCAGGTGAATTTCCCATCATTATCTGTCAGACCATAATAGAAGATCATGATCAGAGGAATAATAATGAAAGAAACTGCCCAGAAGAGGTACGGACCTGCCAGGAGTCGTTTGCTATTCTTCAATTCCTACAGCCTCCTCATCTTCAGATTCCGGTTTTTTCATGATCTGAATATCAAAGGGGTCAACATGGATTCCAACCTCAGTGCCAACCGGGAACATATCGGTGCTGTGTACCAGCCATTCATAGTTGTTGGCAAGGACTTCCATTTCATAGTGGACTCCTTTGAAAATCAGATGGGTAACGACACCCTTTAATGTGCCTTCTTCTGGTTTTACAAGATCGATGTCCTCCGGACGGATGACCGCATCGACCGGTTTGTTGGTTCCGAATCCGGTATCCACACACGGGAATTCGGCACCGACAATATTTACCAGCTTATCGCGTACCATAATGGCATTGAAAATGTTGCTATCGCCAATGAAGTCGGCTACGAAAGCATTTTCCGGCTCGTTGTAGATATCTTCCGGTGTACCGATCTGCTGGATGTATCCCTGATTCATGACAACAATCGTGTCAGACATGGTGAGGGCTTCTTCCTGATCGTGGGTAACGTAGATAAATGTGATCCCAAGCTCATTTTTCAGGCGGATCAGCTCATACTGCATATCCTGGCGGAGTTTTAAATCCAGGGCACCGAGAGGTTCATCCAGAAGAAGAACTTTTGGTTCATTTACAATGGCGCGGGCGATGGCAATACGCTGCTGCTGACCACCACTTAAAGAATCCGGATAACGGTTCTGGTAACCTTCCAGATTAACCAGTTTTAATGCATAATGAATCTTATCATCGATGTAAGATTTTGATTTTCCTTTGATCTTCAGACCAAAAGCAATATTTTCAGCAATGGTCATATGGGTGAAAAGCGCATATTTCTGGAAAACAGTGTTGAGCTGCCGTTTATTCGGTGCAAGGGATGTAATGTCCTTTCCGTCGAAAATTACTTTTCCGGAGTCCGGATTTTCGAATCCGCCGAGAATACGCAGAAGCGTTGTTTTTCCGCAGCCGCTAGGTCCTAAAAGTGTGAGAAATTCATTTTCTCTGATATAAAGGTTCAGGTCGTCCAGAACCAGATTGTCTCCATATGATTTGGAAACACCAACAATGTCAATCAGTTTGTTTGGCATATGTGTAATCCTCCTGTGTACTTAAAAACTTGGGGGAGTGCTGACCCAGATCAGGCGTGCCCCGGAAGAAGACGATGCTTCTATATAATGCTTTGCGCGGGGAGTAAAATAAAAGGATTCTCCCTTTTTAGCTTTGTAGACCTTATTGCCTACGTGGATTTTGACGGAACCCTGAAGCACGTATCCGAATTCCTCACCTTCGTGTGGAAGATCCGGGTAGGTTGCACCGCCCGGAGCCAGGGTAAGACGGATCGGTTCCATCATATTGCGCTGGGCATTCGGAATGATCCATTCGATCGTATTCTTCAGATCAGTATCCTTTTTTTCAAAATAATCCTCATCACCGAAGACAACCTGTTCTTCCTCGTCATCGCTGAAAAATTCATTCAGATTGGTGCCGAGACACTGCAGAATATCAACCAGTGTGGCGATAGAAGGAGAAGTAAGATCCCGTTCCAGCTGGGAAATGAATCCCTTCGAAAGCTCACTCCGGTCTGCAAGTTCTTCCTGGGTAAGATTTTTCGCAATACGGAGCTCCCTTACTTTCTGTCCGATGTTCATAAATAGCTCCTTTCTGTAAATTGTTTGTAAAAATAAAAATAAACCTAAAGTTTAGTATTTCTATACACACGACAAGATTTATTATACTATAGTTTAGAGAAAAAGCAACCGTTTTATAAGGGAAATAGAGTTTTTTTTGAAAAATAGAAAACGAGTAAGAATTGACTGATTTTTGTTTGGATCACCTTTGAACCACTTTTGAAAAATTGCATGAAAAAATCCTCCGGATCGAAAGAAAATTCGAAGGACTTTAGCTGATTACCGGAAAGTTTTGATTTGTCGATTCCATATGTTTGGAGGCGAAAATGATAGGATACTAATGAGGGTGTGGGAAGTGGATTCCTACATCCTTTTTTAGTGCGTAAAAAAGGATTGAATGTTATAATAATAGCAGATTGGAGGTGGATTAATGCTAACCACACCATTAGGAGATATTGAAATATATGTAGATGACAACAAAGTTGAATATGCGGAAAAGAATATTGGAGTGTCAGAAAAATTATGTCCTGACGTTAATGGAAGATATGCCATTAAAATTGATTTTATTCCGGATGGAAAAATACATACAATCTCTTGTAAAATAAAGGGACATGTTTCATCTAAAAAGGATGGAATAGAATCAGGAGAGCGATTAGAATTGAAATCGTTTTACAAAGATAATACTAAATTGTCAATAGGTATGGAAGGCGAATCAGGATATTATGCTGATGGTATCTGCGTTTCAGATATATATGATTACGATAATGAGTATATGGAAGACGGTGTTTTATATTTGGTTATGAAAGAAACTAAGACGACAACATATGTATTTGGCATTGCATGGATTGAAAGTATTACAACAGAAAACGACGTACAGACATGGTATGGAGCAGATCCAACATTATTTTGACAAGAAAGAAGGATAATTGTTATGGGAAAACCGTTTAAAGATAAATTGAAAAACGTAGGAGATTTTATTAGTGGTACTATTGCAGAGGTAGAAAAACAGGCAAAAGGCAGTGAGGTGCTTGATAAGATTTCTAAGGGAACGAAAGAGGGTCTTGTGTTCGTATCAAACGGAGTAAAGGATGGAGCTGAAAAGATTACAAATGGAGCAAAAACAAGTGCTGATACGATAAAAAATGTAGTGACTGAACATAAAAAACAGGGCACACAAGACGATAACAAAGAAAAGCAGGGAAGTCTTGATGACCAACTTCATGATGCAGTAAACAGGTATAATGCGGCATATGCAGAGCTTGAGAATAACGGCTCAACGATTCTTAGACAGCGGGAACGATCTGTGGATTTACTGGAAAATGTTGAAAATGTAATAAACAGTATTGCAAATCATCCAAAGAATTTTGATGCAGATTTTAAGGAGATCCATCTTTATAAAAAAGAATTCAAAGATGTATGTGATTATGCAACACAAGAACTTGATGCAGCCAAGAAATCCATGGCAGGTGTAGGTGCAGGAGTAGCCGGAGGTATGGCTGTAGCCAGTTTGGCTCCGAGTGCAGCTATGTGGGTAGCAACAACATTTGGTACAGCTTCTACAGGAACTGCTATATCAACACTGTCAGGTGCAGCCGCTACTAATGCAGCTTTAGCATGGCTTGGAGGTGGTGCAGCCGCCGCCGGGGGAGGTGGAATGGCATCAGGAACCGCATTTTTGGCAATGGCTGGTCCAGTAGGCTGGACAATTGGAGGAGCTACATTATTAGCATCAATTGCTCTGTTTGCAAATAAAAAAATCAAACTTGGTAAAGAAAAAAAAGAAGAGATTGAGGCAGTATTACACAATGTTGAATCAGTTAGTGAAGTTAATGTCAAAATGCAGTCATTATTAGATAAGACGGAAAAATTAAGAAGTATGTTGAATGATCAGTACGGAAAATGTATGACTTACTATGGAAAGAACTTTATGGAAATAGCAGATGAAGGGCAAATATTATTGGGAACACTTGTGAACAATGCAAAATCTTTAGCAGCAACGCTTGGTGAAACTGTGGAGGAATAAAGTAAATGATAGAAGCTAAAAAGATGATTAAAAGTGGGCAAGAACAAGCTGTTGCTTCATGGATTAATTACCTGAATCAGGTGCGATTAGACAGATTGATGAAGACATTGCAGAAAGAAGAATCAAATCTGAACGATGCGATCTCTACCATTAGTGAAACACTTAAAACTATTAGCAGAGATATCGTGAATAATGGAAAAGGACGAGGCGGCCAATATGGAATGCACGGATTTATTGCTGAAGTTGCAGAATGTGGTATTGGAAATGCCAGAGAACAGATAGAAGGAAAAGCACCAATATATGAATGGATTAATGATAATGGACCTGAAGATTTGAGAAGGGGAGCAACGCTGATCCAGCAGAAATTTGTAAACGGAGGCGGACATTTATCACTACAGGCAATTCGTATGCATTTAAATGCTTATCCTAATTTCCTTGATAATGGAGGAGTATATCAGATTCCGGAAGACCATTACGAGAAAATCAAGCGGCTGCTTTCGATTTCAGAAAAAGAAGCAAATAAAATGCCGACTTCAACAGGCGATTTTTCTTTGAAACAGTGGAGAGAAGTACATGAATTTTTTAAAAATGGCGATATTCCATTAGATAAAGTAGAACCGTCCAAATTAAAATATTCTGAAGTCCAGAAAGGCACATACGAACAGACTTTTTCAAAAGAAAAGGGTAGTTTAAGAAAACGAAATCAGGAAAGAAAAGAACAGGCATATAATAAAAGTAAACCTACGTTATCTGAGGGAGTGAAAGCAACAGCAGCTGCAGCCGCAATGGAGGGTGCTATGGCATTGTGTCTGGAAATAGCTGAAAAAAGAAAGTCTGGTAAGAAATTCAATGTTTTTGATGAGAATGATTGGAAAGAGATTGCAGCTACTACAGGAAAGGGAACCTTGAAAGGTGGTATACGAGGAGCATCTATTTATACATTGACAAATTTTACTGCAACTCCAGTAGCTGTAGCAAGCGCAATGGTAACAGCAACATTTGGTATTGCGGAACAGGCATATCAATTAAAGCAGGGAAATGTAGATGAACAGAGATTTATTGAGAATTCAGAAATGTTATGTTTAGATGCTTCAGTTAGTGCACTTTCTTCATTTGCAGGCCAAGTATTGATTCCGTTTCCTGTACTTGGCGCAGTGATTGGCAATACTGTAGGAACCATGATGTATCAGATCGCAAAAGATAATCTGTCAGCCAGAGAACAGAAGATATTTGAAGAATATGCAGAAGCAGTACGTCAGCTGGATGTTTCATTACAGGATCAGTATCAGAAATTTGTAGATGAAATTGGTAAGGATACGAAGCTGTTCATGGAATTATTAAACAGGGCATTTGCACCAGACGTTCGTGTAGCCTTTGAAGGTTCTATTGATTTGGCAAAATCATGTGGAGTACCAGTAGACGAGATATTAGATAACAAAGAAAAAATAGCATCGTTTTTTATGGATTAAAAGAGGGCGTAATATGCACGCAATAATAAGACAAGGCAATGGAAAATATTATATTTCATCGGTATTCGGCTATTATAGTGATGTAAAGTCAGAAGATGATTATCAGCGTTATCTTGAAAGAATTCATACCCCATATTATATAGTATTCAATGAAGAAAAAACGAAATTGATAAAATGGTTTAACATACAGCCTGATACGGAATATTTAATAAAACGAGTACTGGTTATAGATTCTGATGAGAGTGGGTGGATTATAAACGAACAAGATGGCACGGGCGGTGTAGAATTTCTTCCAAGAGAACTAGCAGACAAAATTATTTCAGAAGGAGTTGTTCCTGATGATATTATGCAGCAATGTATAAAAATTGAAGAATCTTATACATATGAAGAGTATCGTGAGATTAAAACGAAAAAAGATATTGAAGACTTTGATTGGGCAACCGGAAATTTTCATGATGCATGTATTGAAGAACAAAAAATATTAGATGGTGGAGAACTGTATCTGAGGTTCACCGGGATATGGGGATGTCAAGTTGAAATTTGGTTTTGGGATGACTTGGAGTATTGTACGGACAGCAGAAATCCAGAATACTGGAATCCATATTGGTCATGTTCTACGCTATTATTATTCGATGGATATGTGTATTTTGTAGATGAGGAACTCGAAGTGAATGAAATTACAGATGAATACTGCTGGTTTAAAGCCAGACATATGAAATACCACATTATTCCAAATTAAATGAGATATGCAGGCGATAATTCCAAGGTAGTCATGCGTAAAGAAAATATCAGAAGTGCTTTAATTAACCAATGCGTCCGTTTGTACTTGCCACAACGTCTATTGGTCAGGAGGGTCTGGATTTTCATAATTATTGCCGTGTGATTATGTACTGGAATCTTCCAAGTAATCCCATGGATTTGGAACAAAGAGAAGGCAGGAAGAACTTCTGGAGTATTTATTCAAGGAGTTCAAGGACACAAGTAGATTGAAGAAACTGTTTATCGACTTGAGTCCATTTTCAAAGGGAAAAGAAGGTTGATATGATGAGAATACTTTTTTGTAACATAGCGTGGATGAAGGAGTATCGAGGAAATGAAGATGGAAAGGATATTCCGTTAAATGGTGGAAGTTTTGTTGACGAGACAGGAGACGCACATGAAAAATATAATTTCACACCGGTGAATATGGAGGGCAGGGAAGGGTTATATTGTCTGGGATTCTTCGAGACAAAATCACATAATGGTAAAGATGTCAATCAAATGCGAATTGAGAATATTGCAGGTTGTGAACTATTAAAAAAAGAAGAATCCGTAGATGATGTGCTTGTTGTGTACTGCGCAAAGCATCCGGCGCATAAGTTTGCGACGGTCGTGGGATGGTATAAACATGCTACAGTTTTCAGACATTATCAAGAGGCAGTGTTTGCTCCTGAAGATATACAATATTACAATGCAATAGCCAAATCGTCTGATTGTATTTTGCTTCCTACAGGAACCAGATCAAGAAAGGTTCAATGGGAAGTTCCAAGGAAATCAAATGGTTGGGCTTATGGATTTGGACGGGCAAATGTATGGTATGCAAGTGAAGAAGATAGCAGGTTACAAGATTATCTTACGAAATTAGTAAAACAGATTGATGAATATGATGGCGAAAATTGGATCGACAAGTACGCTGAGTAGGTGTTAAACCAAGGATAGAACGAGGGAGGAATAGCAATGGCGTATGGAAAGTCTATAGAGTTGTTTTTGGTCAATGGAACAGCGGATAGCTTGACTATAGCGGAGTTGTCAAATTGGAATGGAAAAGCAATTAAGATACCAAGAATAGAATTGTCTTCGTGCTATAGAGAGGATATTACTCAAGCAGGAGTATATTTCCTCTTTTGCAAAGAAGATGATGGAACAGATTCAGTATATATCGGAGAAGCAGAAAATGTAAAAGAACGTTTGTTGCAACATTTGCGAGACTATCAAGCTGAAAAAGAGAAATATTATTGGACCACGGCAGTGATTTTTATAGGGAGAGATCTGAACAAGGCATTGATTCGTTATCTTGAAAATCGATTTGTAGACATTGCAAGACAGTGTAAACGGTATTTGGTGCTTACAAAAAACACTTATCGAAATACGGTGATGAAGGAATCACAAATAGTAGTTATGGAAGAGTTTATTGATAATGTGAGAATTTTGATAAGTGTTTTAGGATATAAAGTATTGGAACCTGTCAATAAACCAGCAGTTATAGAAGAAAATGATGGTAACGAGATTGAAAAAGACGAAATAAAGCTGCACTTGGAAAGAACAGTGAAGGGAATAGGAAAGATAGAAGCTGATGGTATTCGTACATCTGAAGGTTTTGTAGTGCTAAACGGAAGTCATATTGCTCCAGAAGATGATGAGACAATCTCAGCAGGTATTAAAGAAAAGAGAAGTAAAGCTAATATTGTAGAGGGTATTCTACGGGAGGATATTTTGTTTTCAAGTCCATCTGGTGCAGCAATGTTTGTGGTAGGTAAGAGTGCTAACGGATTGACAAGCTGGAAAAATGCAGACGGTATTACACTTAAAGATATTGAAAACGATGAAACAAAATGAAACTAATGTTATTGCGAATCGGATGAGAATTGAATGTGACTTTGTTTAAGTATACGAATGAAATATTGGGAGTATAGGAGCAAGATTGATATGTGGAAAGACATATATAAACCGAATTCTATTGGCAGTGAGGGCGGCACGATTATTGCAGATGAGGAATATAAAGAATTGTGCAGGATAACCTTGGAAAGATGTGAAAGATATGATGCAATTACGTGTGGTGTATATGGAAGTATGATGCATACAGCTTTTTGTGATAAAAGTCATAGTCAGGAAGTATTTGATAATATGAAAAGAGATCTACAGGAATTTATTGATAAGGATACAACAGCTGAGGAAGAAGATATTTTCTATGAAGAGTTTACAAGTAAATATTGATTGGAAGATTGGTTCGATGACAGGAAAATGGAACAGATTCTGCATCAGGAACCGGTTCAGCTAAAGCGAGAGGCAGAATACGAGCAGCAGAGCTTATTCTTATAATGGTTCAGAGGAGGAATAGAAAGATGCAAATATTTGTTGATGCAGATGCCTGCCCAGTGGTTGCGATCATTGAAAAGATTGCAAAAGAAAATGGTGTTCCGGTAACGTTGTTGTGTGATACGAATCATGTGCTGTCATCAGCTTATAGTGAAGTTATTGTTGTCGGGGCAGGAGCAGATGCAGTAGATTATAAACTGATCAGTATCTGCCATAAAGGAGATATTGTCGTATCACAGGACTATGGTGTGGCTGCAATGGCATTGGGAAAAGGTGCTTATGCTATTCATCAATCAGGTAAATGGTACACGAATGACAATATTGATCAGATGCTCATGGAACGTCATTTGAATAAAAAAGCCAGAAGAAGTTCCCATAAGAATCATATCAAGGGACCGAAAAAACGAACAGAAGAAGATGATGTAAGGTTTGCGCAGTCTTTTGAAAAAATGCTCATGATGGTACAGGAGAAATTTCAAAAGAATACTAAAACAATGGAGACAGGCAGAAAGGAAAACAAATGAGAAAAGCAATCGTATACGCATCTGTGCATCATGGAAATACAGAAAAATTAGTAAAGAGGATCGCAGAAGAATGTCAGGTGGATTTGATTGATGCTGTAAAACAGCCAGATGCAGATCTGAGCAGTTATGATATGATTGGATTTGCATCAGGAATCTATTTTTCAAAATTTCATCAGTCGATATTGGGATTTGCAGAGAAGAATCTACCGGACGATAAAAAGGTATTTCTGATCTGTACTTATGGTGGAAGTGCGAATTATAAATCCATAGAGCAGATTTTGGACAAGAAGCGTTCTAAAGTGACAGGAAAATTCGGATGCAAGGGTTATGACACATTTGGTCCATTTAAACTGCTAGGTGGTATTGCAAAAGGGCATCCGGATGAGGAAGATCTAAAAAATGCAGTTGAGTTTGTAAAAGGATTATAAGTAGATCTGGATGTGGATAAATCTAAAGAACAGAAAGATTTATCAGAAAAAACTATAAAGGGGCTGCACATTCTTCTGGCGGAAGATAATGAGCTGAACATGGAAATTGCAGAATTTATGTTTCAGAATGAAGACGCTGAAGTGACCAAGGCATGGAATGGACTTGAGGCTGTTGAAATATTTGAAAAAAGCAGCCCCGGTGAATTTGATGTGATTCTGATGGATATCATGATGCCGGTCATGAATGGTTATAATGCCACAAAGAGGATCCGTTCTATGAACAGAGAGGATGCTAAGACAATACCGATCATTGCAATGACAGCAAATGCATTCACAGAGGACAGATTAAAGGCAAAAGAAGCAGGAATGGATGAGCATATTTCTAAGCCTGTTGATGGGAATTTACTGGTAAAGGTAATTCATGAATTGTTGAACTAGTGGAAAATAATTTCAAATGGGAGATTCGTAATGAGAAAATGGAGCAGAGGCAGTGGAGAAAGTTAAGAATTCGATTCCTGGTAATTATGATCTGGTACTGATGGATGGGTTCTTGTCCAAACCGATAGTTATAGAGGAGTTGATCAGTACCTTACACGAAAATCTGCTGGATTAGAGAGCAAATGTACGTTACAATAATGATTATTAGCAAAGATGGATGGTTATATGACAACCAGGGAACTTCGTAAAATCCATATGGTTAAAGGAAATAAAAAGTGGATAAAAGACAAACGATACTTATTGTAGATGATGCGGAATTTAACAGAGATATAAAAAAAGTCACACCGCATTCTTGTTACTTTAGTGATGAGTTAGGTGTGTCAAATTTTTCTATCAAAATACAGAACTGGTGTTTGCTATATACGGAAGCATATGGTACAATTAAAACATGGAAAAAGATATATTTACTATTGAGGGAAATACACTTTCATATGGTAGAGGATATGTTTATTCTTTACAGTACCATCTTGTCTGGTGCACGAAATATCGAAAACAGGTTCTGAAAAATGGAATAGACGCAGAATGTTAAAATTTGTGAATTCCATCCTATTGTGCAGTTACCGTAAGTGACCGAAGCCGGGATCAGGTAATGGCATATATTGAGGGACAAAAAGAGAAGGAAAAAAGAAAGTAGGAGACTTTATGCAGATTGTATCCAGCTATGGAGTAGAAATTAAAAAAAAGAATATACCGCTCCGTCCTACGCTGGATATTTTTCGGAAGGCAGTTTTCTATCTGATTTCGGTGTATGAAGAGACCTGGGAAGAACTTTCAGAAATCAGGAATCCACAAAAACGCTTTAATGAAGCGGAACATCTGGTACATGAGACAAAAAAGAATCATGCCAGATTTCCGTTTGACCGTGATTTTCCTAAGATGCCATCTTATCTGAGAAGAGCAGCGATTCAATATGCACTTGGAGCAGTTTCCTCCTATCGGACACGTCTTAGTCTGTGGAAAAAGGGAGAACTTAAGGGGAAGCCGAAGCTGGTCTGTGAGAATCATGTGATGCCGGTATTCTATCGGGATGTCATGTATAAGGAAGCAGAACCGGGAGAAGATGTAGCCTGGTTAAAGCTATTTGATGGGCGTGAGTGGAGATGGTTTCATGTAAAATTACTTCATACCGATATGGAATATCTGCGAAAAAAATGGAGTGGGAAAAAGGCATCCGCCCCAACTTTGGAAAGGAAACATCATAAATATTTCCTTCGGTTTTCTTACACAGAAGAAGTAAGCTTATCGAAAACAACTGTAAAAGAGCAGGTGATATGCAGCGTTGATTTAGGGATCAATACGGATGCGGTCTGCAGCATCATGTGTGCAGATGGCACTATCCTGGGACGGAAATTTATAAATTTCCCCAGTGATAAAGACCATTTGTATCATGTGCTTGGCAGAATCCGCCGTTTTCAGAGAGAGCATTCCTCCAGACAGGTCCAAAGCTGATGGGATTATGCAAAAAGGCTGAATATGGAACTGTCCCACAAAATAGCTGCGGAGATCACGAAGTATGCCGTAGAATATCAGGCAGATGTAATTGTGTTTGAGTATCTGGAAATGCAGGGGAAAATATCCGGAAAAAAGAAACAAAAGCTCCACTTATGGAGAAAGCGGGATATTCAGAAGCAGTGTGAACATCAGGTCCACCGGAACAGGATTCGTGTGTCCAGAGTCAGTGCCCGGCATACCAGCAGGCTGGCCTGTGACGGAAGCGGAGCGGTAGTAAGAAATCCGGAGAACTATAGCCTATGTACCTTTCGAACAGGAAAACAGTATAACTGCGACCTGTCAGCAAGTTATAATATCGGAGCAAGATATTTTATAAGGGAATTTTTAAAACCTTTGCCGGAAACGGAAAGGTCTTCACTGGAGGCAAAAGTCCCTGTAGTGAAGCGTAGAACCTCATGTGTTTA
>OWIY01000104.1_pt1 | contig 24507 bp, 21 predicted proteins | sample 1732841 | NCBI WGS metagenome assembly OWIY01 (sample SAMN05065760, study PRJEB22554) | human gut metagenome | biome: ENVO:2100002; feature: ENVO:00000062; material: ENVO:00002003 | host: Homo sapiens | place: USA | reverse complement strand
AAGACAGAGAATTTATTCCGGTACTGCTCGGTGGAGATATCAATACTTACAGTGTTGCCCGCGCATTTTATGAGCAGTATCAGGTGAAGACATATATATTTGGAAAGTTTGCAACAGGACCGAGTTACGGAAGTAAGATCATCGAATATCATCCGAATCCGAAGATTGATACAGACGATTATTTTCTTCAGACAGTCAATGGATTTGCAAAAAAGCATAAAGACAAAAAGATCATGCTCATCGGATGTGGTGACAGTTATGTGGCACTGATCAGTAAGCACAAAGCAGAGCTTGAGAAAAATATTATTGCACCATATATCGATTTTGATCTGATGAACAGTCTGCAGCAGAAAGAGACCTTCTACAAGCTGTGCGAAAAGCATGGGGTAGATTATCCGGGAACGATTATTTACGATCAGTCCATGGGACTGGACTTTGAGATGAATTTTCCGTACCCGGTAATTTTAAAGCCGTCTGACAGTATTTCCTACTGGGAGCATCCGTTTGCAACCCAGAATAAGATCTACACGATCAAGGACAGAAAAGAACTGGAAAAAGTAATTCAGGATATTTATGGAGCAGGTTATACAGATAAACTGATCATCCAGGATATGATTCCGGGAAATGATGAATATATGCGTGTTCTGACTTCTTATTCTGACCGGAATGGAAAAGTTAAAATGATGTGTCTGGGACATGTACTCCTGGAAGAACACACACCACACGGACTTGGGAATCATGCAGTAATCATCACAGAGCCAAATGAAGAGCTGATGATGAAGGTGAAGAATCTGCTGGAAGATTTGCACTATGTAGGATTCTCCAACTTTGATATCAAGTATGACAAGCGTGATGGCAAATACCGTTTCTTCGAGATCAACACCCGTCAGGGACGAAGTAATTATTATGTGACAGGATCTGGATTCAATGTTGCAAAATATGTAGTAGAAGAATACGTTTACGGAAAAGAACTGCCGCTTGAATTCGCAAAAGAAGAACATCTCTGGATGACAGTACCGAAGGCAGTTGCTTTCAAATATATCAAAGAAGAAGCAAACCGTGAGAAGATGAGACGCCTTCTTAAGGAAAACAAGATGGTCAATCCGGTATTTAAAAGAGGTGATTTTAAACCAAGACGTTATCTTGCTATGGTGAAAAATCATCTCAGACAGTTTGGTAACTTTAAGAAATATTACAGCTAAGAGAAGCTGAAACAGGGAGAATGATATGCTGAAAAAATTAGGTGTTATCGGCGGAATGGGACCGGAGGCGACAAGTTTTTATTATGCAAGAGTGATCGCAAGGACAAAGGCGGAGAGTGATCAGGAGCATATCAACATGATCATTTTAAGTCATGCAACAATGCCGGACAGGACACAGGCAATCCTTACAGGAAATAAGCTTCCGTTTCTGAAAGCGATCACGCAGGACGCAAGAGATCTGGAGATGCTGGGAGTGGAAAATATTGCGATCCCGTGCAATACCTCGCACTATTTCCTTGAAGATATCCAGAAATCTACAAGTGTTCCGATCATCAATATGGTAGAGGACAGTGTCAGATATGTAGTAGAGGCTCATCCAAGAGTAAAGAAGATCGGGATCATGGGAACAGATGGAACGATACAGGCAAAGACTTACCACCGTGCCTGTGAAAAATTTGGAATCACACCGGTAGTTCCGGGTGAAGCCTGCCAGAAAGATGTGATGTCGCTGATCTATGATGATATCAAAAAAGGAAAGCCGGGAGACAAGAACAAATTTGACCGTGCTTATAATGACCTGAAGGCAAAGGGCTGTGATGCGGTAATTCTTGCATGTACAGAGATTTCGGTATTCAAAGAATATTATCAGGTACCGGCAGACTGCATGGATGCAATGGATGTTCTGGTAAGAGAATCCATTATCCGATCCGGCGCAGAGTACCGGGAATAATACCGGAAAGAATATAAGGGAGATAAATACCAGATGGAAAAATATACATTACAGGAGTACGCAAATCTGTTACAGAACCTGCGTATGATGAAAGAATTTTATTCAAATGGGGAAGAAGAAAAAACAGTAAGATATCTGACCTATGATTCCAGAGAGGTGACGGAAGGGACACTGTTTATTTGCAAAGGTGCGGCATTTAAGGCTGAGTATCTGGATGCAGCGATCGAAAAAGGTGCGATTGCTTATGTCAGCGAAGTAAAATATGAAACAAAAGAAGAGGTTCCATATTTTCTGGTAGACGATATCCGTAAGGCAATGCCTCCACTTGCAGAGAAGTTCAATAATGCACCGTGGAAGAAGCTGACGATCACCGGAATCGGCGGAACAAAAGGAAAATCCACTTCCGCTTACTATATGAAAGCAATCGTGGATGATTATATGGAAGCAACCGGTGGAAAGGAAAGTGCAGTCCTTTCTTCAATCGATATTTATGACGGAGTGATCAAGAAAGAATCTCATATTACTACGCCGGAGTCGGTAGAATTGCAGGAGCATCTGCGCCATGCCGTAGAAAGTGGTATTACATTTGCCGAGATGGAAGTATCTTCACAGGCGTTAAAATACAATCGTGTCGATAACATGCAGTTTGATGTGGGAATTTTTCTGAATATTTCAGAGGACCATATCAGTCCGATCGAGCATCCGGATTTTGAAGACTATTTTTCGTCTAAACTGAAAATTTTCGGGAAATCACGTTACGGAGTTGTGAACATGGATGCAGATTTTGCAGACCGTATTCTGAAAGAGTCAAAGGTCTGTGAGAAGGTGCTGACGTTCAGTACAAAGAATCCGGAAGCGGATGTTTATGGTTATGAGATCCAGAAAGACGGACATGAAACGGTATTTATGGTAAAGACAGAGCAGTTTGATGAAGAATTCCGTCTGACGATGCCTGGACTTTTCAATGTGGAAAATGCACTGGCTGTCATTGCGGCATCCATTCTTCTTGAAATACCGAAGGAGTATATGCACAGTGGTCTTTTGAGGGCAAGATCCAGCGGACGTATGGAGCTTTATGGAAGTGCGGATAAGAATCTGATCGCTGTTGTGGATTATGCACACAACAAGCTCAGTTTTGAAAAGCTGTTCTCTTCAATAAAAGATGAATATCCGGATTATAATATCGTATCGATCTTCGGATGCCCCGGAAAGAAAGCATTTATCCGGAGAAGAGACCTTGGAACGGTAGCGGGACAGTATGCGAAAAAGGTTTATCTGACAGCGGAAGATCCGGGATATGAGCCGGTAGAACAGATTTCCAAAGAAATCGCACAGTATGTGGAAGCACAGAACTGTCCGTATACCATGATCGAGGATCGGGGAGAGGCGATCAAAGCAGCGATGGATGAAGCAGAAGGAAAGACTATTTTCCTGATTACCGGAAAAGGAAATGAGACAAGACAGAAATATGGCTGTGAGTATCTGGACTGTAAATCAGATACACAGTATGTTAAAGAATATCTTGCCGAGTATGATAAAAAGCATCAATAGAGACTGAGAGATGGGTGGGTGTTCCTGCAAACGCACAGGATGCGTGAAAACGAAAGCAGGAAATCCACCCATTTTATATATTTTCATATCCGGTGTGACGTTTGATGGGAAACAGCATATTCTGAAAACAAAGAGCCCAAAAAGAGGAGCCTTATGAAGCTTTCGGTTCTGTTTGAAAGGATTCAGCATGCGGCGATCCAAATGCCGGAATTAGAAGAAGAGATGGAAATCCGGGGGATTACCTGTAATTCCCAAAAGGCAGAAGAAGACAGTCTGTTTGTCTGCATTCAGGGAAGCCGGGCAGATGGCCATGATTATATAGAAGAAGCCTGCAACCTTGGGGCATCCTGCATTCTGATAGAAAAACTGGTATCTGGGGGAAGGATGCTGAAGTTTCCGGAAAATGTTGCGGTCATTCTGGTAAAAGATACAAGGGAAGCCCTTGCCGGGATCAGCAGGATCTGGTTTGGAAGTCCTGCTGACAGGTTGAAAGTGATTGGCGTGACCGGCACAAAGGGGAAAAGTACGGTGGCAGTGATGATTCGGGAGATGCTGGAAAGTCTGGGGCAAAAATGCGGACTGATCGGTACGATCGCCAATTATCTTGGAAATGAAGTGGTAACTTCGCCAAATACGACCCCGGATGCCTTTACCATTCAGTCGTATTTTGCTAAAATGGTAGAAGCAGGTTGCCACTATGCGGTGATGGAGGTGTCTTCACAGGGAATAAAGCAGCATCGGATCGATGGGATCTGGTTTGAAATTGCGGTGTTCACTAATTTCGGGGAGGATCACATCGGACCAGGCGAGCATGCAAGTCTTGGGGAATACCGATATTACAAATCTTGTCTTTTTGAACAGTGCAGGATTGGAATCGGGAATCTGGATGATGCACAGTGCAGCTATATGTTCCAGAGAAAATGTTGCGCGAAATACGGATTTACCTGTCGGGAAGAAGAATGGCAGGAAAGAGGATTCAGAAACAGTCATGTACTGACGGCAGAAAAAATCCGGTTCCGTATAGAGGACGGAGAATTAAAAACGGTATTTTACGCAGATGGTGAAAAATATGAGCTTGCCCTTCCCGGAATATTTAATGTGTACAATGCACTGGCTGCTTTGCAGACAGTGAGCTGTCTTGGATTTGAAAGAGAAGAAGCAGGAAACGTGTTAAAGCATCTGGCGGTAAGAGGCAGGATGGAACGGGTAGATGCAGGAGAAGATTTCCTGTGTTACATTGATTACGCGCATAATGCCATGAGTCTTGCAAAAGTACTTAAAATGCTGAGAATTTATGAACCAGAACGTATTTTACTGGTGTTTGGATGCGGAGGCAACCGTGCCGGAAGCAGAAGAGACAGGATGGGAAGAGTGGCAGGAGAGCTTGCGGATCTGACGATCATCACTTCAGATAATCCGAGATGGGAAGAGCCGGCGAAGATTATGGAAGACGTTGAAGAAGGTATCAAAGAAACTTCCGGAGCCTATCGGATGATCCGGGATCGGGAAGAGGCAGTACTCTTTGCGGTGGAAATGGCAAGACAGGGTGATATCCTTTTGATTGCGGGAAAGGGACATGAAAATTACCAGGAGATCCGGGGCATCAGACATCCGATGGATGACCGGGAACTGGTGCGAAAAGCCGTCAGGATGATGGCACAAAAGAGACAGAAAAAGGAACAGACAGAATGTACGCAGACATTATTATAGATATTACACATGAAAAACTGGATAAAGTATTTCAGTACCGCGTACCGGAAGAACTGGAAGGAAATTTACGGACCGGTGCAGGCGTCATTGTGCCGTTTGGACGGGGGAACCGGGAAACGAAGGGGTACATTGTCGGTTTTTCGGAAACATGTGATTATGATGCGGAAAAAATAAAGAATATTCTGCGCAAGGATACATCGAGTGTGATGATTGAGGCAAGGCTGGTCGCACTTGCTGCGTGGATGAAAGAATATTATGGCGGTACGATGATCCAGGCATTGAAGACGGTGCTTCCGATCAAGCGTACCGAGCAGCAGAAGGAACAGCGGATTTTAAAAAGATGTATTTCCAGAGAAGCCGGCGAAAAGAAACTGGAAGAATATCTTCACAAGAACCAGAAAGCGCGGGCAAGACTGATGGCAGCACTTTTGGATGATGAAGAGGTAGAATATTCCCTGATCAGCCAGAAGCTGAATATCACGATGACGGTGGTGAGAGCGCTTGAAGAACAGGGGGTTCTGGAAATCAAAAATCATAAGATTTACCGTAATCCGGTTAAAGAAAAAGAGCAGCAGCGGCATTTTATTACCTACACGGATGAGCAGGAAAGAGCGATCCGGACGTTTGAAAACGATTATAAAAAAGGAATCCGAAAGACCTATCTTTTATACGGTGTGACCGGAAGCGGCAAGACAGAGGTCTATATGGAAATGATCCGGCAGGTGGTAAAGGAAAAGCGGCAGGCGATCGTGCTGATCCCGGAGATCGCATTGACTTACCAGACGGTGATGCGCTTTTACAGGACATTTGGGGAACGCGTTTCCATCATGAATTCCAGACTTTCAGCGGGAGAGCGGTATGACCAGATGATGCGGGCGAAAAAAGGAGAGATTGATGTGATGATCGGTCCAAGATCTGCACTTTTTACCCCGTTTCCGAGTCTTGGTCTGATCGTAATCGACGAGGAACATGAGGCAGCTTATAAAAGTGAACAGGTTCCCCGGTATCATGCGCGGGAGACGGCAATCGAACGCGCAAGCCTGGAAGGGGCAAGTGTGGTACTGGGATCGGCAACCCCTTCCATGGAAGCTTTTTACCGGTGCGAGCTGGGAGAGTATACGTTGCTGGAATTAAAGAGGCGGACCGCAAAAGCAGAGCTCCCGGAGGTCTACACGGTGGATATGCGTGAAGAACTGCAAAAAGGGAACCGTTCTATTTTAAGTGACAGGCTTCATGAGCTGATGGAAGACCGTCTGAAAAAGAAAGAGCAGATCATTTTGTTTCTGAATCGAAGGGGGTATGCCGGATTCCTTTCTTGCAGGTCCTGCGGATATGTAGTAAAATGTCCTCATTGTGATGTTTCACTGGCAGTGCACAATAATGGAAAAATGGTGTGCCACTACTGTGGCTACGAAGAACCGGTTGCAAAAAAATGCCCGTCCTGCGGCTCCCCTCATATCGGAGGTTTTCGCGCAGGAACACAGCAGATTGAAGAACTGGTAAAAAGAGAATTTCCGCAGGCAAGGGTGCTTCGGATGGATCTGGATACTACAAGGTCCAAAGAAGGACATGAAAAGATTCTCTCTGCATTTGCAAATGAAGAGGCAGATATTCTTGTCGGAACACAGATGATCGTAAAAGGACATGATTTTCCAAATGTGACTCTGGTTGGCGTGCTTGCGGCGGATATGTCTTTATACTCGGATGATTTCCGGTCAGCAGAGAGGACATTCGAGCTTCTGACGCAGGCTGCGGGAAGGGCCGGAAGAGGGGCAAAAAAAGGAGAGGTCGTGATTCAGACCTACAGCCCGGAGCATTATAGTATCCAGACGGCAGCACGTCAGGATTATCAGGCATTTTATACAGAAGAGATGAATTACAGGGAACTGATGGGGTATCCGCCGGCAGAGCATCTGATGGCGGTACTGGTAGCCTGTGAGGATGAAGCACTTCTGGAAAAAGGAATGCACTATCTAAAATTATATGCAATGCGGATCACGAAGAACCGCAAGGTACAGGTGATCGGTCCGGCAGCTCCGGCAGTCGGAAAGGTCAAAGATGTGTACCGGAGAGTTTTGTATCTGAAGCAGGAATCCTATGAGATCCTGATTGAAATGAAAGATAAAATGGAACAATATATTGAATTGAACCGGGGATTTGCAAAGATGCGGATTCAGTTTGATTTTGATCCGATGAGTGGATTTTAAAAGAAAAGGCAGGAGGAAGAAAAAATGGCAATTAGAAAAATCAGAGAAATGGGCGATGAAGTACTGACAAAGGTGTGTAAGGAAGTTACAAAGATGACACCAAGAACAACAGAACTGATCGATGATATGTTAGAGACCATGTACGAGGCAATGGGGGTAGGCCTTGCTGCACCGCAGGTTGGAATTCTCAAAAGAATCGTTGTCATCGATATCGGAGAAGGTCCGGTTGTCATGATCAACCCACGCATCGTAGAGAGCAGCGGAGAACAGACCGGGGAAGAAGGATGCCTTAGTGTACCAGGTAAATCCGGTATTGTTACCCGTCCGAATTATGTAAAAGCAGTAGCACTTGATGAAGATATGAAAGAATACGAGATCGAAGGAGAAGGATTGATGGCAAGAGCAATCTGTCACGAACTGGAGCATCTGGACGGTCATCTTTATGTAGAAAAAGTAGAAGGTGAACTTCACAGCACAGAATATGAAGAAGCCTAGGCGGGAAGCGGGAGGAAGATAAGATGAAGATAATATTTATGGGAACTCCTGATTTCTCAGTCGGAACACTGGAAGCACTGGTAGAAGCAGGACATGAAGTAGTGCTCGCTGTCACACAGCCGGACAAGCCAAAGGGCAGAGGCAAAGAAATGCAGTTCACTCCGGTAAAAGAATGTGCACTTGCACATAATATCCCGGTCTATCAGCCAAAGAAGATCCGGGAACCGGAATGTATCGAAGAGCTGAAAAAATACCAGGCAGATGTCTGCGTAGTCGTGGCATTTGGACAGATCCTTCCAAAAGAGATTCTGGAAATGACACCATACGGATGTATCAATGTCCATGCATCCCTTCTGCCGAAATACCGCGGCGCTGCACCGATCCAGTGGGCAGTCATCAATGGAGAGAAAGTATCCGGCGTCACAACGATGCAGATGGATGAAGGACTTGATACCGGCGATATGCTGGAAAAAGTAGAAGTCACACTGGATGAAAAAGAAACAGGAGGAAGCCTTTTCGATAAACTTTCCGCAAAAGGAGCCGCACTCTGCGTCCATACCCTTGCAGAACTGGAAAAAGGAACCATCACTCCACAAAAACAGGGCGAAAGCACCACCGAATATGCAAAAATGCTCAACAAAAAATCCGGTGAAATCGACTGGACGAAAACAGCAGTAGAAATCGAACGCCTGGTTCGCGGCTTAAACCCATGGCCAAGTGCCTACACCCAGTGGGAAGGCAAAACGATGAAAATCTGGGAAGCTGAAGTAGAAGATGTTGTAGAAACCACAGATACTCATGAGCCCGGAACAATCACAGAAGTCACAAAACACGGCTTCAAAGTCCAGACCGGCAAAGGCAGACTAGCCATCAAGTCCCTCCAGATCCCAGGCAAAAAACGCATGGAAGCCGATGCCTTCCTACGCGGATACCACATAGAAGAAGGAACAAAATTAGGCTAGAGTTTACTTTTAGAATTTGAGCTTTGCAAATTTAACAAATATTTTTCGACCTAACATATCTGGCGCCAAAAAACGCCAAGCGTTTTTCGCGCCCTTTGGCGCATTTGTCCCATCGTGCACCGCACGATAGGACAAACAGCCGACACCCATTGAAAAATGTAGCCCGGAAGCGAAATATATTCGCTAAGCAGGTCATCGAAAACGTCGGCACTTAATGAGGCTGAGCGTTAGCGAAAGCCGAATTTAGTACCGCTACGTTTCCGGACTAAGCGCGAGCGGGCCTGCGTGCGAATATCTTTCGCTTCCGGGCGGACCCATATTCAACAAGGAGGCAAACATGTACTACCCATATTATTTTGATCCAACTTATTTCCTTGTCATCATTGGCGTCATCATCTGCGCCCTTGCATCCGCCAAAGTGAATTCCACCTACGCCAGGTACGATCAGGTCCGCAATCACGCCGGGATCACCGGTGCGATGGCAGCAGAGCAGATCCTCAGGATGGAAGGGATTTATGATGTACAGGTGATGAGAGTAAGTGGAAAACTGACCGATCATTACGATCCGGCGAACCATGTACTGCGACTTTCGGATTCCACCTACGGTTCGACATCGGTTGCGGCACTTGGAGTTGCAGCACATGAATGTGGACACGCGATCCAGCATGCAAGGCATTATGTACCGCTGACAATACGCGGAGCACTTGTTCCGGTGGCGAATTTTGGATCCGGGATTTCATGGCCGCTGATCATAATGGGATTATTTATCAGAGGAGAAATGTCTACACTTTTTATCAATCTTGGGATCCTGATGTTTTCATTGGCAGTGCTGTTCCAGATCATCACGCTTCCGGTAGAATTTAATGCATCGGGAAGAGCACTTAAAATCCTGAAAAATTCAGGCATGCTATATGAATCAGAAGTACGTGAGGCAAGAAGTGTTCTTACAGCGGCAGCGCTTACCTATGTGGCGAGTGCAGCATCTGCACTTCTGCAGCTTTTAAGAATACTGATCCTGACAGGAGGAAGAAGAAATGACGACGAATAACCAGGGAGTAAGTACAAGAGAACTTGCACTGATGATCCTGCTGGAAATCGAGCGTGGAGAGAAAAGTCATATCGTGCTCAGACAGGTGCTGGAAAAATATCAGTATCTGTCCAAGCAGGACCGGGCATTTCTGACCAGGCTTGCAGAAGGGACAACAGAGCGGAGGATAGAACTGGACTATATTATCAACCAGTTTTCAAAAGTGAAGACAGAAAAAATGAAACCGGTGATCCGCAATATCCTGCGCTGTGCGGTCTATCAGATCAAATACATGGATCAGGTTCCGGATTCGGCAGCATGCAATGAGGCAGTCAACCTTGCGATCCGGAAAGGATTTAAGAACCTGCGGGGATTTGTAAATGGTGTACTCAGAAATATTGCACGAAACATTGATAAGATTGCGTATCCGGAAAATACAGAAGAATTTCTGTCAGTAAAGTATTCCATGCCACAGTGGATCATCCGTATGTGGATGAGAGATTATGGAGAAGGGAAAACGAAAGAAATCCTGGAAGGTTTTTATAAAGAACGTGCAACAACAATCCGGATCAATGGAAATGCAACGACCAAAGAAGAGCTGATCAGAGAACTGACAGGAGAAGGCATTCAGATAAAAGAACATCCGCTTCTTGCGTCTGCGCTTCTGATCTCAGGCTATGATTATCTGGCAGCAATCCCGGCGTTCCGGGAAGGAAAATTCCAGGTACAGGATGCAGCTTCGATCATGGTAGCGGAGCAGGCAGGAATTAAAGAAGGAGATTACATACTGGATGTGTGCGCGGCACCGGGAGGAAAAGCGCTCCATGCAGCACAGATCCTGAACGGGACAGGTATGGTAGAGGCAAGGGATCTGACAGAGATGAAAGTAGAGCTGATCCGGGAAAATATTTCACGGATGGGATTTGAAAATATCCGTGCAGTACAGCAGGATGCAACCTGCTTCGATACAAACTCTGAGGAAAAAGCAGATGTGCTGATCGCGGATCTTCCGTGTTCCGGTCTTGGTGTCCTTGCGAAGAAGACTGATCTGAAGTATAAGATGAACCCGGAGATGGAGACTGAAGTTGCAGCACTTCAGAGAGAGATCCTGGATACGGTCTGCCGATATGTGAAGCCGGAGGGAACACTGATGTACAGCACCTGTACGGTCAGCAGGACAGAGAATGAGGAAAACGCCGGATGGTTTGCCGAAAAACATCCGGAATTTGACCTGGAATGGGAAAAACAGATTTTCCCATCTGATATAACCGATGGTTTCTATATTGCTAAATTTATCCGGAGGGGCAGATAATGGGAAAAAAAGATATCGCTTCGTATTCATTTGAAGAGTTACAGGAAGAAATGCTGGCGATTGGAGAAAAAGGATTCCGCAGCCGACAGATTTATTCCTGGATCCATGAAAAGCTGGTGGATGATTTTGAAGAAATGACCAATCTTTCAAAAACTTTACGCCAGAAACTGGAAGCAGCATACGAAATACGAAGAGTCGAGATGGAAAAAAGACAGATTTCAAAGATTGACGGGACCAATAAATTCCTGTTTTGTCTGAAAGACGGGAATATGGTAGAAAGTGTTCTGATGAAATATAAACACGGCAATTCGGTATGCATTTCCTCGCAGGTTGGCTGCCGGATGGGATGCCGTTTCTGTGCATCTACACTGGACGGGCTGGAACGAAACCTGACACCGTCAGAGATGTTAAGACAGGTTTACCAGATCCAGAAGATCACTGGCGAGAGAGTTTCTAATATTGTGATCATGGGAACTGGAGAACCGCTGGATAATTATGATAATTTTCTGAAATTCATTCACATGGTCAGTGATGAGCACGGACTCAATATCAGCCAGAGAAATATCACGGCGTCTACCTGTGGGATTGTACCGAACATCCGTAGACTTGCAGAAGAAAAACTGCAGATCACGCTGGCACTTTCCCTGCACGGTTCCAACCAGGAAAAGAGAAGATCGCTGATGCCGGTGGCAAATAAATACGAGCTTCAAGAGGTCCTGGAAGCGTGTGATTATTACTTTGAAAAGACCGGACGGAGGATCACTTTTGAGTACAGCCTGGTTCACGGCGTAAACGATACACCGGAGGATGCAAAAGAGCTGATGGGAATCTTAAAGGACAGAAACTGCCATTTAAACCTGATTCCGGTGAACCCGATCAAGGAGAGAAACTACGAAAAACCGGACAAAAAAAGTGCCGAGAATTTCAAAAATAAACTTGAAAAAAACGGGATAAATGTTACTATAAGAAGAGAAATGGGCTCAGATATAGACGGAGCCTGTGGACAGTTACGGCGCAAGACGATGCAAGGAGTATAAAATATGAAAATATTTTCTATGACAGATGTTGGAAGAAAACGTGAAATGAACCAGGATTACGTGTTTGCCACAGATGAGTCATTAGGTACGCTGCCGAATCTTCTGGTAGTAGCCGATGGAATGGGTGGACACAAGGCAGGAGATTTTGCGTCAAAATATACGGTGGAGGTTCTGAAAGAAGAACTGAAGCATACATTAAAGGACGGGCCGGAAGAGATTTTAAAAGATGCGGCTCAGACAGCGAACCACAAGCTGATCGAGAAAGCAGATGAGGACATTAATCTGGAGGGGATGGGAACCACTCTGGTTGCGGCAACTGTGATCGATCATACACTTTATTTTATAAATGTAGGTGACAGCCGTCTGTATCTTCTGAATAAGGATATCAGACAGCTTTCCAGAGACCATTCCCTGGTAGAAGAGATGGTTCGTCTGGGAGGAATCAATGAGGAAGAGGCAAGACATCATCCGGATAAGAATATCATTACCAGAGCAATTGGAGTAAAAGAGGATGTAGAGGCAGATTTTTATGAATTCAGTCTCAAAAAGGGAGATATCATTCTCATGTGTTCCGATGGGTTAAGTAATATGATAGAGGATGAAGAAATTTTTGCGATAGTTAAAGGGGCAAGAGATATCGTAGAAGCCGGTCAGAATCTGATTGACCGGGCGAATGAGAACGGAGGCAATGACAATATCAGTGTTGTTCTTGCAGAACCGTTTTCTGATGAGGTGAGTATATGGTAAAAGACGGGATTTATTTAAGTGGCCGTTATCAGGTTCTGAGTAAGATCGGAGCCGGTGGAATGGCGGATGTATATAAGGCGAAGGACTGTATGCTGAACAGATATGTCGCAGTGAAAGTCCTGAAAAAAGAATACAGGGAAGATGAAAACTTTGTAAAGAAATTCCGGTCAGAAGCACAGGCAGCAGCAGGGCTTCTGAACCCGAATATTGTCAATGTATATGATGTAGGGGAGGATCGAGGACTCTATTATATGGTCATGGAGCTGGTAGAGGGAATCACTCTGAAAGAATATGTGCAGAAAAAAGGAAAGCTTTCTTCCAAGGAAGCGATCAGTATTGCAATTCAGATGTGTACCGGTATTGAGGCAGCCCACAATCATCACATCATACACAGAGATATCAAACCGCAGAATATTATCATTTCCAAAGAAGGAAAGGTAAAGGTTACGGATTTTGGTATTGCAAAGGCGACAACATCGCAGACAGTCAGCACCAGTGCAATGGGATCGGTACACTATGTATCTCCGGAGCAGGCAAGGGGCGGCTACTGTGATGAGAAGAGTGATATCTATTCTGCAGGTATCACCATGTATGAGATGGTGACCGGAAGGGTTCCTTTCGATGGTGATTCTACTGTTTCGGTTGCAATGAAACATTTACAGGAGAATATTACTCCGCCTTCTGAGTATGCACCGGATTTATATCCGGCGCTGGAGAAGATTATTCTCAAGTGTACACAGAAGAGCGCGGAAAGACGTTACCAGAGTGCCGGAGAACTGATCCAGGATCTGAAGCGAGCTCTGGTCGATCCGAGTGGCGAATTTGTAGATATGGTTCCGATCCGGAGCATGGGAGATACGGTGATGATCTCGCCGGAGCGGATGGCACGTATGAAAAAGCGTCAGGGCGATGATTATGATGACGAAGAATATGATGATGGCTATGACGATGAAGAATATGATGAAAATGATGACTATGATGAGGATGACGAAGAGGATGATTATAACGGGGGCAGACGCAGTAACAGTAAAAATGGCGTAGATCCGAAGATGAACAAGATGATGAAGATCCTCATGGTTGCGGTTGCAGTGATCGTTGCATTTGCACTGATTTTCCTGATCGGCAAAGCAGCAGGCGTGTTTGGTAAGAGCTCAGACAGTCAGATTTCATTTTCAAGTGATATCGAAGTACCGAATCTGGTCGGACAGCCGCAGAATGTTGCAGAGACGATGTGCGAAAAGAAGCAGCTGAAGCTGGAAGTAGAATCCGAGAAAGCATCAGATAAGGCAGCCGGTACGATTATTGAACAGAAGACGAAAGCCGGAAAGAAAGTCAAGAAAAATACGGTGATCAAGGTTGTAATAAGTTCAGGACCTGCAAAGATCACGATCCAGAGTGTAGAAGGAATGGATGAGGATGCAGCGAAAAAAGCATTGGTAAAACAAGGCTTCGCAAGCAAAAACATTACAGTGACAAGCGAATACAGCAGTGATGTGGATAGCGGAAAGGCAATCAGGACAAATCCGGCAGAAGGAACAGAGGTTTCAGCAGATTCTAAGATTACTTTGTACATCAGTAAAGGTGAGAAAAAGCCGGATAAAGTAAAGGTTCCGCCAATTGTGGGAATGTATGCAAGTGATGCGGCAGCAACCTTAGCTGCAAATAACCTTTCTGACGGAGGTACAAGCAGCGAAGAGTATTCCGATGATTATGCAGAAGGCACGATCATCAGTCAGAGTCCGGAGGCCGGTGAAAAAGTAAATGAAGGAACCAGCATCAGCTATGTTGTCAGTAAAGGTCCAAAGCCGGCAGATCAGGTGAAGGTACCAAGTCTGACCGGGAAAACACTGGGAGCAGCGATTTCAGCGTTAAATGCAAGAAATCTGACTTATACAGAAGTTGACATTGACAGTACAGAAGCATCCGGTATTATTGTAAAAGTTGATCCGGGAGAAGGAACATCGGTTGATGTGGGAACAGTGGTTACTTTGTATGTAAGCAATGGATCCCAGGCCGGAGGCGGAGGTAATACCTCAGGCGGCAGTGGCACAAATAACTCCACCGGCGGTAACAGTGGAAACACAGAAGGCAACACAACGGGAAATTAAAAGGACTGTTATATGCAGGGAAGAATTATAAAAGGAATTGCAGGATTCTACTACGTTTATGACGTAGTAGAATCTGTTGTTTATGAATGTAAAGCAAAAGGAATATTTCGGAAAGAAAAAATCAAACCATTAGTGGGAGATTGGGTAGAATATGAGGTCCTGGATGCCCAGGAGAAGACGGGGAATATCATTCGGATTTTACCGAGAAAGAATGAACTCATCCGGCCCGCTGTGGCAAATATTGATCAGGCACTTGTGGTATTTGCGGTAAAGAAGCCGGATCCACATTTTAATCTTCTGGATCGTTTCCTGGTAATGATGGAACGGCAGGAGATACCGGTTATCATTTGCTTCAACAAAAAGGATATGGCTGATAAACCGGAACTTGAAGCATTGGAGAAGACTTATGAAGCCTGCGGTTATCAGGTAATATTTGCCAGTGCAAAAGAAGGGGAAAACATTCAGAAGATTAAAGCTGTTCTGAAAGGTAAGACGACAACGGTTGCAGGGCCTTCCGGAGTTGGAAAGTCTTCACTTATCAACTGTCTGCAGGAAAATATCAATATGGAAACAGGCAGTATCAGTAAAAAGATTGAGCGTGGAAAGCACACAACCCGCCATTCGGAATTGATCCCGATTGATGAGGATTCATATATCATGGATACACCTGGATTCTCATCTTTATATACAAATGATTTTGAAAAAGAAGAATTAAAATACTATTTTCCGGAATTTGAGGAATATCAGAACGGATGCCGTTTCCAGGGCTGCAACCACATCAGCGAACCTGGATGTATGGTAAAAGAAGCTTTGGAAGAAGGAAAAGTGCATCCGGTGCGGTACGAAGATTATTGTGAGATGTACCGTGAACTGGAACAAAAGGAAAAGAGGAGGTACTAGGAAGTGCAGTACAAATTATCACCATCTATTTTATCGGCGGATTTTTACAAATTGGGAGAAGATATCCGTCAGACAGAGGAAAATGGGGCAGAATACTTGCATTTCGATGTAATGGATGGCGTTTTTGTGCCGAGTATTTCATTTGGAATGCCGGTGCTCGCGTCGATTAAACCATTGGTGAAGCAGGTAATGGATACCCATTTGATGATCACAGAACCGATTCGTTACGTGGAGGCATTTGCAAAAGCAGGTGCAGATATCCTTACGATTCATTATGAAGCATGTGAAGATGTACGTGCAACACTTGAAAAAATCAGAGAATGCGGCATGAAGACAGGACTTTCCATTTCACCGGATACACCGGTAGAGGTTCTGAGAGAATTTCTTGGTGAAGTCGATATGTTTCTTATCATGACTGTACATCCGGGGTTCGGTGGGCAAAAATTGATTCCTGAAACCCTTGATAAGGTCAGAGAACTCAGAGGCATGTTAAACGAACGGGGACTTGAGACGGACATTCAGGTTGATGGCGGAATCTATGCATCGAATATAAAAGATGCACTCGATGCCGGAGCGAATGTGATCGTTGCGGGATCCGCAGTATTCAAAGGTAACCCGGGAGAGAACACAAAAGAGTTGATGGAGATTTTAAAGAATTATGAGTAAGACAGTAATTATCAGCGGAGGAACAATTGATGAAGGATTTGTAGAGAAGGTTCTCGCAGAAAATCCGGAAGCATATATTATTGGGGTAGATAAGGGACTTGAATATCTGTATAATCATCAGATTGAACCACAGTATATTGTTGGAGATTTTGACAGTATCGATTCTAAGGTAATTGATTATTATCGTAATGAAACGAATATTCCGATCAGAGAATACAATCCGGTAAAAGATGCAACCGATACCGAAATTGCACTCCGACTGGGAATTACTCTTGGAAGCAAGGAGATGATCCTCCTTGGAGCTACAGGTGGCAGAATCGATCACTTGTGGGCAAATATCCAGACTCTTTCCGTTGCGTGCGATGCCGGTGTACGTGCGTATATTCTGGATCCGAGAAATAAAATATGGGTAACAAACAGATCTTGTGTGTTGAAAAAGTCAGAAGCATACGGAAACTATCTTTCTGTCTTTTCAATGGAAGGAGAAATCTATGATTTCAATCTCACAGGTACAAAATGGCCACTCAGTCATCATGATCTGATGCCTTGTGATAGTCTTACAGTAAGCAATCAGTTTGAGGCAGAGGAAGTGAAAATTGATTTTGGCAATGGCCGTATTGTGATAATGGAAACGAGAGACTGATAAAAACAGAGGAGAAAAGTCAGATATCATTAGTGGAGATGATAGATTGCTTTTCTCCTTTTTTGATATGTATTTTTTCAGAATTTGTATATCTTCCTTACGGATATTATGGAGAAATAATTTCCCGGAAGTGATATAATAAAAAACAAGATATGGATCGCATTTCAAACGAACAGGAGTGTGAAAAAATATGATGCGGGAAGAAATGATTAAATTACCAAAGATAGAGCTTCATTGCCATCTGGATGGATCGTTGAGTCAGGAATTTATCGAAAGAAGGCTGGGAAGGCATGTAAGGAAGGAAGAACTGAGCGTATCGGATGACTGCCGAAGCCTTGCGGAGTATCTGGAAAAATTTGATCTGCCAGGGCAGTGCCTGCGGGACGAAAGAGGTCTGGAAGAAGCTGGATTTGACGTACTGAAAAGTATGAGCAGAGAAAATGTATGCTATGCGGAAATCCGTTTTGCACCACTTTTTTCAGAAACAGCATCCATGAGTTGTACAAAAGCAATCGAGGCACTTTTAAAAGGAATGGAAAAAGGAAAGCAGACATTTGGAATTGAGTATGGTCTGATTACCTGTGCAATGCGTCATCACAGCGAGGAAGAAAACCTGCGGATGATCAAGGCTGCAAGAGAGTTTCTGGGAGCAGGTGTCTGTGCGGCGGATCTTGCAGGTGCAGAAGCATCTTATCCGATGACCGAGTTTATGAATCTGTTCCAAAATGCCCGAAGAATCGGAATGCCATTTACCATTCATGCAGGCGAATGCGGAAGTGCAGAAAATATAAAGAATGCAGTAGATGCAGGCGCAGCAAGAATCGGACATGGAATCGCTATGCGTGGACATGCGGATCTGATCCGCGAACTTGCCCAAAAGAAAATCGGAATCGAGATGTGTCCGATCAGTAATCTGCAGACAAAGGCGGTGCCGGGGGCGGAAGCTTATCCTCTCAGAGAATTTATAGATGGAAAATTACTGGTTACAGTAAATACGGATAACCGGACAGTCAGCAATACAACAATGACGAAAGAGCTGGAATTTATTCAGAAGATGTATAATATCACGGATGAGGAAATCCTGCTTATGATGAAAAATGCGGCAGATGTGGCTTTTACAGATGATGCTGTCAGAGAAAAGCTGTACCGGAAGCTGGAGGGCAAGTAGAAGAGAGGTAGAACAGCCTGAAAAAAATACAACAGAATTTTTGTAATTGTCCTGGATTCTCTTGGGATCGGAGCGACGGTGGCAGAAAATTTTGATGTAAAAATGCCGGAAGGAACCATCGGTCATTCCATTCTTGAAAGATTGGGATAAGAATAAGCAGAAAAAGGAGAAGAATAAGGGATGAACAATGTATATGAAAAAATCAAGACATGTCTTGCAAGTATACGGGAAAAAACAGATTTTGTACCGGAGGTTGCACTGATTCTCGGATCAGGACTTGGTGATTATGCCGATCAGATAAAAATAGAGACGACCATTAACTATGCTGATATTGAAGGCTTTCCAACATCTACCGTTGCAGGTCATAAGGGAAGATTCGTATTCGGATACGTTGAAAAAGTACCGATAGTGATCATGCAGGGAAGAGTGCATTATTATGAAGGCTATCCGATGACAGATGTGGTGCTTCCTACAAGGCTTATGGGAATGCTGGGGGCTAAAAAGCTGGTACTTACCAATGCAGCCGGTGGTGTCAATCTGAATTATAAACCGGGAGACTTTATGCTGATCACCGATCATATCACCACAGCCATTCCAAGTCCTCTTATCGGAGAAAATCTGGAGGAACTTGGTACAAGATTTCCGGACATGAGCGAAGTATACAGCTTAAGAATGCGGGAAACCATCAAAGCAGAAGCTGAAAAACTTGAAATTCCTCTTCGGGAAGGAGTTTATGTGCAGTTTACAGGACCGGCATATGAGACGCCTGCGGAAATCAGAATGTGTCGAAGCTGGGGCGGAGATGCAGTGGGAATGAGTACGGCATGTGAAGCTGTTGCGGCAAAACATATGGGAATGGAAATCTGTGGAATTTCCTGCATCACGAACATGGCGGCAGGTGTATCGAAAAAGCCGCTAAATCACAAAGAAGTGCAGGAAACGGCAGACCGGGTGGCAGTACAGTTTAAAGAACTGATCACTGCGGTGGTTACGAATATCTGACGAGCGAACCGCGTTATTCAATAAAAAGAGAATCAGAAAGGAAAGATGCTATGGTGAATCAGACAAAACAAGTTCTGGAAGAATCTCTGAAAAAACTAATGCTTCATAAGCCACTTGATAAAATAACGATCCGTGATCTGACGGAAGATTGCGGGATCAGTCGCATGGCATTTTACTATCATTTTAAAGATATTTATGATCTGGTTGAGTGGGCTTGTCTGGAAGATGCGACACGTGCCCTTGCCGGTAAAAAGACCTATGATACCTGGTCGGAAGGTCTGGTACAGATTTTTGATGCCGTTTATGAGAATAAACCGTTCATTTTGAATGCATACCGCTGTATCAGCAGAGATCAGATTGAAAGCTTTTTGTTTCATCTGACATCGGATCTATTAATGAATGTTGTGGAAGAAAAGGCGGAAAAAACGAGTATTTCCGAAGAAGACAGGCGTTTTATTGCTGATTTTTATAAATATAGTTTTGTAGGAATTATGCTTGACTGGATCAAGCAGGGAATGAAAGATGATTATGTGGATCTTGCAAAAAAGATCAGCATTACGATCCATGGAAGTCTTACCAATTCCATTGAGAATTTTGCCGCTGTTTCGGAAAATGAAAAGCGTTAAAACGATTCGAGAGAAACTTTACAAAAGAGGGCAGATGATAAGTTTTTTATCACTTGTCCTTTTTTGTAAATTGAAAATCCTCACAAAAAATCATATGATAGCCACAACAAGTTTTGAAAGGTGGTTATCATTATGGCAAATAAAAAATCGAAACTCGGTGTGATCTCAGCGGTGGCAGCAGGAACAGGAACAGCAATCTATCTCGCACAGAAGGCTAAAAAAGAATCCGGCAATTCTTCGGAATCCAATATTTCTATATTTGGAAAAAAATCATCTTCCGGTTCTTCTGTTCCGAATAATTATCGCAATACAGAACGTGGAAAATATGACCGTAACAGTAAAGGAATCTATTATTCCAACGGAAACTATGAAGCATTTGCACATCCTGAAAAACCGGAAGGTGTTGAAGAAAAACATGCCTATATTGTAGGAAGCGGACTTGCTTCACTTGCAGCCGCATGTTTCCTTGTACGTGATGCACAAATGCCGGGATCGCATATCCACATTCTGGAGGCAATGGATATCGCCGGAGGCGCCTGTGACGGAATCTATGATTCTTCCCGCGGATACGTAATGCGTGGCGGACGAGAGATGGAAAACCATTTCGAATGTCTCTGGGATCTTTTCAGAAGCATTCCATCCATCGAAACACCGGGAGTTTCGGTACTTGACGAATACTATTGGCTCAATAAGCATGATCCGAACTACTCTCTTTGCCGTGCAACGGTAAATCGTGGAGAAGATGCACATACAGACGGAAAATTTAATCTTAGTCAGAAAGGCTGTATGGAGATCATGAAGCTCTTCATGACAAAGGATGAAGATCTTTATGATAAGAAGATTGAAGATGTTTTCGATGAGGAAGTATTTGATTCCACATTCTGGCTTTACTGGAGAACCATGTTTGCATTTGAGAACTGGCACAGTGCCCTGGAAATGAAATTGTATTTTCAGAGATTTATCCATCATATCGCAGGACTGCCTGATTTCAGTGCTCTGAAATTTACAAAATATAACCAGTACGAATCACTCATCCTTCCGATGCAGAAATATCTGGAAGATGCAGGTGTAGATTTCCAGTTCAATACAGAAGTTACAAATGTTGTATTTAAGTTTGAAGGAAATAAAAAAATCGCTTCAGCAATTGAGTGTAAGGTGAACGGACAGGAAAGAGGCATTGTTCTGACAGAAAACGATCTTGTGTTTGTTACAAACGGAAGCTGTACAGAAGGAACTATTTACGGAGATCAGAATCATGCACCGAACGGGGATGCAGAAGTCCGCACAAGCGGAGTATGGAGTCTCTGGAAAAATATTGCAAGTCAGGATCCTTCTTTTGGACATCCTGAAAAATTCTGTTCTGATATTTCCAAGACAAATTGGGAGTCTGCGACAGTTACAACACTGGATGAAAAGATCATTCCATATATCACAGATATCTGCAAACGTGATCCACGTACCGGAAATGTTGTAACGGGTGGTATTGTCAGCTGTCAGGATTCCAGCTGGCTCCTTAGCTGGACCATCAATCGTCAGGGACAGTTTAAGGATCAGGATAAAGACAAAGTCTGTGTCTGGGTTTATGGATTATTTACAGATGTACCGGGAGATTATATCAAGAAACCGATGAAAGACTGTACCGGAAAAGAAATCACCGCTGAATGGCTCTATCATCTTGGTGTACCGGAAGATCAGATCATGGATCTGGCAGAAAACAGTGCAGTCTGTGTACCGACCATGATGCCGTATATTACAGCATTTTTCATGCCGCGTACGAAAGGTGACCGCCCGGATGTTATTCCGGATGGATGCGTCAACTTTGCATTCCTTGGACAGTTTGCAGAGACTCCGAGAGATACTGTGTTCACGACAGAGTATTCGGTGCGTACAGCAATGGAAGCTGTCTATGGACTTCTCAAAGTTGACCGCGGGGTTCCGGAAGTATGGGGAAGCGTCTATGATATCCGTGAGCTTCTTGACAGCTCCGTAAAACTTATGGATGGAAAATCTCCGCTTGAAATCCAGCTTCCGGGTCCTCTGAATGCACTGAAAAAACCGCTTCTGAAGCTTGTAAAAGGAAATGTGATCGAAAAGGTACTTCGTGATCATAACGTGCTGAAAGACGGAATGTAGAATAAAAACAGATAAATTTCATATTGGGAAGGATGTGGCTTGTTTTTAGTCACATCCTTTTCTTATTTCATAGGAAATTCCGAAGGAACTTCCTATGAAATAAAAGGCACTACGTGCCGGAGATGCGCACTCGCACGAAGATGAAGAATGTCGCAAGCGACTGCGCTCGGCGCGAGAATGTGCCAAGGCACATTCTTTTTAGTCTTTCGGTATTCTCTGGGAGAATATCCTTTCAGCTTTTGGAAAAGTCGACTGAAATGCTTATCGCAACAGCAGGTTGCTTTTCATCCAGCAGATTTATCGATATGATAAAGATAACGGAGGTGACGACTATGGAAACAAAAAATATTATTTTGAAACTTCGCACGGAAAGAGGAATGTCACAGGACGAGCTGGCAGATAAAATCATGGTAACAAGGCAGGCAGTATCACGTTGGGAAAATGGTGATACCGTTCCCAATACTGATACACTTAAGCTCTTATCTAAAGAATTTGATGTCTCAATCAATACGCTTTTGGGAGAACCCAGAAAGCTGATCTGTCAGTGCTGTGGCATGCCTATTGATGATGATTCCATATTGGGACGTGATAAGGATGGCACATTAAATGAGGAGTATTGTAAATGGTGCTATGCAGATGGAACATACACATATAACGATATGGATGAATTGATTGATGTGTGTGTAAAGAATATGGTAAATGAAAACTTTACCGAAAAACAGGCACAATCTTATTTGAAAGAAATGCTTCCAAAATTAGATTACTGGAAAAGATATGATGAACTTAGTGACAATGGGCAGTTTGAAGAGTTTAAAAAGCAATTGATAAACGAAATAAATGATCTGCATATAGACGGACTTCCAAGGGTAGACAAGCTAAATGCACTTGTGGGGAAATATGTGAATCTGGAATATACTCTGCCTAATGGACGAAAAGTGAAATTTCTTGATGATCAGAAAACCTATCTGGGGAATCAACTGGAGTCTGAATTTGGAGGAGACAGGTGCTTCGGTATTCTTGCAAGTATGGATTTTATTCTGGTATGTACATATGAGAAGGCTGGTGAAAACCCAGAGCTGTTGATTTATAAAAAGAGATAATATAAGCAAAAAGAAAAGTCTTGACAAATAAACGACCGTTTACTATTATTGAGATGTAAACGGTCGTTTATTTATTTTGGAGGAAATGTGCATGGGTAATAGGAAAGAAGAAATATTAATTGTGGCACTGCAGCTGTTCGCCAGAGATGGCTACGAGGCTGTCTCTGTTAGCCAGATAGCAGGAGAACTTGATATGACAAAAGGGGCATTGTACCGTCACTACAAAAGTAAAAGAGATATTTTTGACTGTATTGTGCAGCGTATGGAGCAACAGGATGGCGAACAGGCAACAGAATATGATATGCCATAAGAGGATAAAGAGAAAACGCCTGAAAAGTATGAGACAGTATCATTGGATGATTTTGTGGAATACAGCAAGTCTATGTTTGAATATTGGACAGAGGATGATTTTGCATCATCGTTTCGGAAGATGCTGACAATAGAGCAGTTTCGTAGTGAAGAGATGCAGAATTTATATCAGCAATATCTGGTATCTGGACCGGCAGGATACGTGAAGGATCTCTTCAAAAATATGAAAATAAAAGATCCGGAGGAGAATGCAGTTAAATTTTATGCAAATATGTTTTTCTATTATAACGTGTATGATGGTGCAGCAGATAAGGCGAAAGCAAAATGTCAGTTTGAACAGATGCTAGATAAAATAGTAGAAGAAATGAAACAGTAATATAAGAGCCAGACGCTTAAGACGCAGAGCCGTTAATTCTGATACTGAAAAATTAGGATTATTGGTTTTTATTTTTAAGAAAGGACATAAAAGAAATGGAAAAAAGTAATATTGAGATTCGTTTAGAGAAAAAGGAAGAACATCAGAAAGTAGAAAATCTGGTAAGAGAAAGTTTTTGGGATGTGTATCGTCCAGGATGCCTGGAGCAGATTGGGAGATTTGGCTGTTTTTTCGTCATGTTCATTTGTTATAAGTAATAAAAGATTGACAAGTTACCGTTTGGTTACTATAATATAAGTAACCAAACGGTAACCTATGAAGAAAATGAAGGTAAGAATAGTAAAGGTAAATCTAATATATACAGTGGCATTTAAAGAAAAATGAAAACAAAAGGAGAATATATGGAATCAGATATGATTAAAATCAGCCATCTGAATAAAAGCTTTGGCGAAGTAAAAGCGGTAAATGATTTGAGCTTTCGTGTGAAAAAAGGAGA
>OWIY01000095.1_pt1 | contig 25030 bp, 16 predicted proteins | sample 1732841 | NCBI WGS metagenome assembly OWIY01 (sample SAMN05065760, study PRJEB22554) | human gut metagenome | biome: ENVO:2100002; feature: ENVO:00000062; material: ENVO:00002003 | host: Homo sapiens | place: USA | reverse complement strand
GTATGACCTGTTTTACTTAAAAACGAAGCAGAATCGTATGGGACATGTATTAAACTTTTAAAATGAAGAAAAGGAGAATGAACATTATGAGTACACTGGAAGGAAAATTAGTAGCAAACAATATGAAGGTAGGAATCGTCGTCGCACGGTTCAACGAATTTATCACTAACAAACTGCTGGGCGGTGCCATGGATGGCCTGCTGCGTCATGATGTGAAGGAAGAGGACATTACGGTGGCATGGGTGCCGGGGGCATTTGAAATCCCATTGATCGCAAAGAAGATGGCAATGAGCAAAAAATACGATGCCGTGATCTGTCTGGGTGCCGTGATCCGCGGAAGTACAAGCCATTACGATTATGTCTGCAATGAAGTATCCAAGGGAGTGGCAGCAGTTTCACTGGAGAGTGAAATTCCGGTTATGTTTGGCGTGGTCACGACGGAAAATATCGAGCAGGCGATTGAGCGCGCGGGAAGTAAAGCCGGGAATAAGGGATATGATTGTGCACTGGGTGCTGTGGAGATGGTAAATCTCATCCGCCAGATTTAAAAAGAAAAGGACAATGCAGGCACGATATGAAAATATAAGCCATACTGTATTATATAACTAACTAAAATTAGTTGATAAAAACTATCAGAAAAAATGCTTGCTATTTTTCAATATGTCAGATATAATCTTTTTTGGGTTAGATACAACTAACTTCCTTGTGTAAATCATTGGAAGACTCCTTCGCAAACACATAACTGCTGAGTGTGTTTAACGGAAGTACAGACGACGCCATTACCGCTTCCGGAAGGAGTTCTTCGCATATCGAAAGGAGAACAGAAAAATGAATGATCTGGAGATTGAAAAAGTAGTTGGAAGAGAAATTTTGGATTCGAGAGGAAACCCTACTGTTGAGGCAGAGGTTACATTGATAGATGGTACAATCGGAAGAGGCATGGCACCAAGCGGTGCATCCACCGGTGAGTTTGAAGCATTAGAACTTCGCGACGGAGACAAGAGCCGTTACCTTGGAAAGGGCGTGCAGAAAGCCGTTGAAAACATAAACACCGTGATCAATGGGACACTGCAGGGAATGGATGCATCCGATACCTATGCAATTGACAAGGCAATGATCGATGCGGACGGAACAAAGGACAAGTCAAAACTCGGAGCAAATGCAATTCTTGCCGTTTCCATCGCATGTGCCAGAGCGGCAGCAATTTCACTGGATATTCCGCTTTATCGTTTCCTTGGCGGGGCTTCCGGAAATCGTCTTCCGGTTCCAATGATGAACATCGTAAACGGTGGATGCCATGCATTGTCTTCCGGACTGGATGTACAGGAATTTATGATTATGCCGGTAGGAGCCCCTTCCTTTAAAGAATGTCTCAGATGGTGTGCGGAAGTATTCCATGCACTGGCTTCTATTTTAAAGGACAGAGGACTTGCCACATCCGTTGGGGATGAGGGTGGTTTTGCACCGGCACTGAAATCGGATGAGGAAGCAATCGAGACCATTCTTGAGGCTGTAAAGAAAGCTGGATATGAGCCGGGGAAGGACTTTAAGATTGCAATGGATGCCGCTTCTTCCGAGTGGAAGACAGGAAAGAAGGGCGAGTACAAACTGCCAAAGGCCGGAACTGTATATACTTCTGAACAGCTGATTGATCATTGGAAAAAGCTTGTGGAGAAATATCCGATCATTTCCATAGAGGATGCACTGGATGAAGAGGACTGGGAAGGATGGCAGAAGCTTACCGCCGAGCTGGGGGACAAAGTACAGCTTGTCGGTGATGACCTTTTCGTTACCAATACCGAGCGTCTGGCAAAGGGAATCAGCCTTGGCTGCGGAAACTCCATTCTGATCAAGTTAAACCAGATTGGTTCCGTTTCCGAAACTTTAGAGGCAATCAAGATGGCACACAAAGCCGGATACACAGCCATTTCTTCTCACCGTTCCGGAGAGACAGAAGATACCACAATCGCAGATCTGGCTGTCGCATTAAATACCTGTCAGATCAAGACCGGTGCACCGAGCAGAACAGAGCGTGTGGCAAAATACAACCAGTTACTCCGTATCGAAGAAGAACTTGGCGCAGCAGCTGTTTATCCGGGTATGGGAGCATTTAACGTACAGAAGTAGTATCCGGATATTATAATTGACAATATCAAATTTTTGTTTTACATACTTCAATTTTTTCTTCTTATTTGAGAGAGACCGTAAGGTCTCTCTCATTTTGTGCATGTATCCGAAAAAAGCAGAAAAATTTTAAAAAGTGCAAAACATTGACGATACAGGCATAAGAAACTATAATAGGGACAGAAACAAAAGAGGGAGGGAATCGTTTGTGAAAAAGAAGGGTAACATTTCTATTAAAGCAAAATTACTTGGAATTATTATTCCGGTAGTAATTGCGATTATACTGATTCTGGTGTTTACCGCATATCATGTATCATCCGGAATTATCGAGAGTTATTCCAAAAATTTACTGGAATCTTCGGTAAACAGTCAGGCATCAAAAATTGAGGCATGGCTTGAGGAAAATCTGGCATCCATGCAGATGGCAAAGAACATGATTGAAAAATTACACCCGGATGAGGCGCAACTGCAGACCATTTTGGATGCATCCTGCGGATACAGTGAAAATTATCCGGAGGGTCTTTTCCTTGCAGATGCCAATGGCAGCTTTTTAAAAGGTACAGACTCCAAAAAGCAGGAGCCAAATCCGAAGGAAAGTATGTGGTATCAGGAAGGTATGACAAGAGTGAATATGGCGGTTGGATCTGCACATCAGAATCCGGACGGAACGAATGTTGTCAGTGCATCCGGACTTTTGAATGATGGTTCAGATACCGTGCGTGTAATTGCAGCCGATATGACACTGGACCGTATTTCCGTGATTGTAAATTCTTTTATCGAAATGCACGATGCAGAGGCATTTCTTGTGGACAAGGACAGCAGCGTGATCCTTGCAAGCAGGGATTCCGATCTGATTTCCAAGACACTGGGGGCAGACGGACAGAGTGCGTTTTATAAAGATGTGGAGAAAAAGGTTTCCGGCAAATCGTATGATTTCTGTACACTCGATGGAAATATGACGGTATTTAAGGAAGTAAATGGAACCAACTGGCTGCTGGTTTCCTATGTTCCTACGAATGTTGTACTTGCGGATCTGGTAGGATTGCGGAATCTTATGATCATTTTCAGCATTATTTCGATCCTTGTATTGTGTGTTTTGATCGAACGTGTGACGCATGTGGTGATTCGTCCGGTGAAGGAGATGACAAGGGTAATTACCAGCATGGCATCCGGTGACTTTACCGTATCCATGAAGGTGAAAGGAAATGATGAGATTGCTGTGATGGGGCGCAGCGTGGAACATTTTATTGCATCAATGAAGGAAATGATCCGGCAGATGGGACATGTCTCCGACCGTCTGGAAAAACAGGCGGGATCAAGCAAGAATGTTTCGGGTGAAATGAATTCTGCTGCAAATATCCAGTCACAGTCCATGACGGAACTGAATGCAACGGTTGATCAGCTGTCGGTTTCCGTCAATGAAATTGCACAGAACGCAACCCAGCTTGCCGGTGTTGTTGCGGATACCAAAGAGGATAGCGATAAAGTAGAAGATAAGATGCGTACCACTGTGGAAGTATCAGAAAAAGGAAAAGCCGATATGGAGAGCGTTGGAAATGCGCTTCATAATATCGAAATTTCCATACATAACCTCGAAGAAGCGGTTGATAAAGTGGGTACGGCTTCCGGAGAAATCGTAGATATTATAAAACTGATCGGGGATATTGCAGAGGAAACAAATCTGCTCTCCTTAAATGCATCGATTGAAGCAGCGCGTGCAGGGGAAGCCGGACGCGGATTTGCGGTAGTTGCCTCACAGATTGGGGTACTTGCAAAAAACAGTGCGGATTCGGTAGCGCATATTACATCACTCATCAATGAAATTAACGGACTTGTGGATGATGCCGTCAAACAGGCCGGAAGCAGTGCAAGCGATATCGAAAGCAGCGCGGATCTGATTCATATAGCGGTGGATACATTTGACCAGATTTTCCAGAATATCCAGGAAACCAGCCATCTGATAGAGGGTGTGGTAGAAAAAATCAACCAGGTGGATCAGGTGGCAACCAATGTTGCCGCAATTTCCGAAGAACAGGCGGCAAGTTCGGATGAAATTCTTGCCACTTCGGAATCCATGCTCCAGCAGGCAAAGAGTATTTCCAAGAACAGTGAACAGGTGGAAGCGGAAGCCGGAAATCTGGCAGAATCTGCAGACCAGCTGGCGGATCAGGTCAAGCAGTTTCAGATATAGGAGGGTAAAAGGTCATGAAGAAAGTAATCAGTTGTATGATATGCGCCCTGCTTCTTGTGGGCTGCATGGCAGGATGCGGCAGTACCGGAGGCAAATCCGGCAGCGGAAACGGAATCAAAATCATGATGTCGTTGTCACAGGGAGATGATTTCCGCAACACGATTGTGGAACAGGCAAAAAAGACGGCACAGGAAAAAGGTGCAACACTGGATGTCTATGATGAGGATGGTTCCCTGGAGAGTCAGGTGGAACATATCAAACAGGCAGCAAAAGAAAAATACGATGTGATTTTATGTGGACCGGTTAATGCAGATACCGCGCTGGAACTGGAATCACTGGCAGACGGAATTCCTGTTATCTTTTATAACAGTTGTCCGGATGCATCGTATCTGGAGACCGGAAAATATATGTATGTGGGTTCCGATGAAAATGTAGCGGGACAGTATCAGGCAGAGTATATTCTGGATAAGTTTTCTTCTTCGGATGAAATCAATGTGGCAATCTTCAAGGGACCAAGGAACCATTCGGCAACGAAAGGACGTACGGGTGCATTGAAGGATACATTGAATGCGTCCGGCAAGAAAATCAATTATGTATTTGAGGATAATGCAGACTGGGATCAGGCAACGGCACAGAAGATGTTTGAACTTTTCTTAAAGACCGGACAGTCCTGTGATGTTGTGGCATGTAACAACGATTCCATGGCGATGGGAATTGTCGATGCATGCAAAGAGGCAGGAATAAACGGTATGCCAATTCTTGGTATTGATGCGACGGCCGGTGGATGTGCAGCGATCGAGGCGGGAGATATGGCATTTACCGTCTATCAGTCAGGTGTTGGACAGGGAAAGATGGTTGTAGAGACTGCGATTGCTGTGGCAAATGGTTCGGATGTAACAAAACTGGAAGGGGCAACGAAGGATGGCCTTTATGTATGGGTGCCATTTGAAAAAGTTGACAGTTCTAATGTAAAAGATTACGAATAGACTTGCAATCATGCGTGCATTTTGGGATAATAAAAAAAGTTTGAACAAAGGTGGACGTAACAGTGAGTCAAAGAATAAAAATAACGGATTTTATGGCACCGGAGCTGGATGTGTACGCGCGGCTGACCGAAAATCAGCTGCTGAACCGTGCGCATCCGGAAGAAGGAATGTTTATTGCCGAAAGTCCCAAGGTGATTGAGCGGGCACTGGATGCGGGATGCATACCGGTGTCTTTGCTTATGGAAACAAAACATGCCCAGGGAGAAGCAAAAGAAATGATCGAAAGATGCGGGGATATTCCGGTGTATACGGCAGAATTTGATGTGCTGACAAAGCTGACCGGTTTTGCTCTGACCAGAGGGGCACTTTGTGCCATGTACCGGCCAAAGCTGCAGGAACCGGAGGAGATTTGTGCCAAAGCCAGACGCATTGCAGTACTCGAAAACGTGGTAAATCCAACCAATGTCGGTGCTATTTTCCGTTCGGCGGCTGCGCTTCATATGGATGCGGTGCTTCTGACGCCGGGATGCAGTGATCCGCTGTACCGGCGCGCCATCCGGGTGAGCATGGGAACCGTATTTCAGATTCCGTGGACATACCTGCAGACGGAAAATGGAGTAAAAAATCCACCCAGTCAGGCGGCAGGAGCAGATATTGGACATCTGCACCGAATGGGATTTCGTGTGGTAGCCATGGCACTTTCCGAAGATTCGGTTGGAATTGATGATCCGGCACTTGCTGCAGAAGAAAAGCTGGCGGTTGTGCTTGGCACGGAAGGGGATGGTCTGGCAGGACATACGATTGCGGACTGCGATTATACGGTCTGTATTCCGATGTCGCATGGCGTGGATTCACTCAATGTAGCGGCGGCAAGTGCCGTGGCATTCTGGCAGCTAGGGAGAAATAATTGTACAATTAAGCATTAATGTGGTACACTATATATTGTTTTTATTAGCTTACAATACTTTTCAAAGGAGAAATATATATTATGAAACTCGGAATTGTCGGACTCCCAAACGTGGGAAAAAGTACATTATTCAATTCACTGACCAAAGCAGGTGCCTTATCTGCGAACTATCCGTTTGCGACCATCGATCCAAACGTAGGAATCGTTTCGGTTCCGGATGAGAGAATCGTAAAGCTCGGTGAGCTTTATCATACAAAAAAGGTGACACCTGCCACAATCGAATTTGTTGATATTGCAGGACTTGTAAAAGGTGCCAGCAAGGGAGAGGGACTCGGAAACCAGTTCCTTGCCAATATCCGGGAGGTCGATGCGATTGTACATGTAGTGCGTTGTTTCGAGGATACCAATATTATCCACGTCGACGGTTCCATTGATCCGGCACGTGATATCGAGACCATCAATTTGGAGCTGATCTTTTCGGATATTGAGATTCTCGACAGAAGAATTGCAAAGATTGCCAAGCAGGCAAGAATGGACAAGACACTTGCCAAGGAGTTAGAACTTGTTGAGGCAGTCAAGGCACATCTGGAAGATGGAAAGATGGCGAGAACCTTTGAGGTGCCGGATGATGATGACGCACAGATTTGGTTTAAGGGATACAACCTCCTTACTGCAAAGCCTACCATCTATGCTGCAAATGTAGCAGAGGATGATCTGGCCGATGATGGAGCTTCCAATCCGCATGTGGCAAAAGTGCGTGAGATGGCAAAAGAAGAAGGTGCAGAAGTATTTGTGATCTGTGCACAGATCGAGCAGGAACTTTCCGAACTTTCCGATGAAGAGAAAAAGGAATATCTTGATGACCTCGGCGTTTCATCCAGTGGTCTGGATAAGCTGGTAGCGGCAAGTTACAGTCTGCTGGGACTGATCAGTTTCCTGACGGCCGGCGAAGATGAGTGCCGTGCATGGACCATTAAAAAAGGAACCAAGGCACCACAGGCAGCCGGAAAGATCCATACGGATTTTGAACGTGGATTTATCAAGGCAGAGGTTGTCAATTATCAGGATCTGCTGGATAACGGAAGCCTTGCGGCAGCCAGAGAAAAAGGAATCGTTGGCATGGAAGGAAAGGATTATGTGGTTAAAGACGGTGATGTGATTCTTTTCAGATTTAATGTCTAGTCAAGAAATATGTGATAGTTATGTGGGAGCATATGACAGAGCAGCAGTATCAACATGAGGTTATTGTGCCGGACAAAGGCTTTCCGTTTAAACTTTTTTTATTCGAGGGACACAGCGGAAAATATATCAGGGAGAAACACTGGCACCGGTCGATTGAGATTTTTGCAGTGCAGGAAGGAGAACTTGATTTTATTCTTGACACAACGCATTATCATCTGGGAGAAGGCGAGTTCATCATTGTCAACAGCAACGAGGTGCATGCGATCCATGCGAACAGGCCGAATCACACAATTGTGCTGCAGATTCCGCTGAATCAGTTCGCGTCGTACTTTACGGGCGAGCAGTTTATCTGGTTTTCGCACAGTGAACGGACATACGATGAGCAGGTGGCATGTCTGATCTTTCGGATGTATAAGGTGTATCGGATGCAGACAGATGGCTATGATTTTGAAATTTTAAGTATGTTTTATCAACTATTACATATTCTGGTAAAGAAATACAGGAAGCTGGATGTGCAGGATGAATTGCTCAAAAGCAATCAGCAGCTGAACCGGCTCGGTATGATTACATCCTATCTCAAGGATCATTATATGGAAGATATTTCGCTTGGAAAACTGGCGGGAATATTCGGATATTCGCCGTCTTATCTGTCAAAAATGTTTGTACGCTATGCGGGCATCAATTATAAGGATTATCTGCAAAATATCCGGTTAGAACATGCGGTAAAGGATTTGGAAAATACGGATAAGCAGATCGTGGATATTGCATTTGATCATGGATTTGCCAACAGTAAAGCGTTTACCAATCTGTTTCGCAAGCGGTATGGAATGCTGACGAGTGAATACCGAAAGCAGCTTGTTAAGAAAAAGCAGAGGGAATCATATGCCCATCATCGGGCATTGCTGGAAAAAGACAAAAAAGTGACATTGTAAAGACAAAGAAAGGCATGTCTCCATGGCTACCAAACTGTTATACTCAGAAAAAATGAGTATGAGGAGGTAATCATGGAGATTTTTTCTGTTAATGATGAAAAATTCCGTAAATACGGTAAGGTTTGGAATAACATCGAATGCACAAAACTGATAAAGGGGATGGAGCACACACCGCTTCCGGAGGATGTTATTTATGTGCCATCAGTCGAGGAGCTTGAAGCGGTTCCGGAAGCAAAGACATTCAGCGAGCGTGTCTTTGGCGGACTTCCAATCCAGATTGGTTACTGCAACGGAAACAATCACAAGTTAAACGCGGTAGAATATCATAGAAATTCCGAAATCAACATTGCGGTAACGGATATGATCCTTTTATTGGGATGGCTGCCGGATGTAACGGATGAATTTACTTATGATACAGCAAAAATCGAGGCTTTTAAGGTTCCGGCAGGAACGGTCGTTGAAATGTATGAGACGACACTTCATTATGCACCGTGCAACGCAGCAGACGGTGGATTTAAGTGTGTTGTGATCTTGCCGAAGGGTACAAACACACCGATTGATTTTACCCTTGCAGCAGATGGTGAGGACAAACTTATGACCGCGAAAAACAAGTGGCTGATCGCACATGAGGAGGCTGCCATCAAGGGTGCATTTAATGGATTAAGAGGAGAGAATATATCACTTTAACCGTGCTTGCGGATGCGATTGCTTGTCCTTTGACAGAAAAAAAGCTATAATAAAAGAAAGCTTTTGAGGAGAAGGTAGAGTTATATGAAAAAGAAAATCGTATCAACTTTAGTTGTGATTGGATTGCTTATTGTACTTGGGGGATACAGTTACAACGTTCAATATAGGCAGAAACCGGAAATTAAACATTTTACCGCTTTTTTCAGTGTTACGGGCAGACCACTGGGAATGCAGAACGATATAAAGGAAATCATTGCTGACAAGATCGGAGCAGACTGCGAGGAGAACTGGCTGGTTGGACAATCCAAGGAAGAGGTGCTCAATTCGTACATTGCTTCGGGAGAATATCCGGATTTTATTCTTGGAGAGAAAGCATTACTGGAGGCAGATGCTTTGATCCCGATTGATGAATACTGGGATGATTATCCGAATATCAGGAATTATCTTTCGGAGGAACAGTGGGAGCGCTTCCGGCAGGAAGACGGACATATTTACTGGATTCCACAGTTTTGTGTGTCTCAGGGAGAGAATGTTGAAGTGACGCATACGGGCGAGGCATTCTGGATACAGACGCGCGTTTTAAAATGGGCCGGATATCCGAAGATTACAACGGTGGATGAATATTTTGATCTGATCGAAGCTTATGTGCAGGCGAATCCGGTCATGCCGGGCGGAACAAAAAATGTTCCGTTTACCATGTTGTGCGATGACTGGAGATTCTTCTGTCTGGAGAATGTGCCGCAGTTTCTGGATGGATATCCCAATGACGGAAGTTGTATGGTTGATCCCGGGAATGATCAGGTCATTGATTATAATACGACGGAGACTGCCAGACGGTATTTTCAGAAGCTGAACGAAGAGTACCGCAAGGGTATTTTTGATCCGCAGTCGTTTACCAGTACATACGAAGAATATCTGGATAAATTAGGAACCGGTGCTGTTCTCGGAATGGTTGACCAATGGTGGCAGTTCTATTACAATCTGGCAGAGCCTTATGAGACAAACGGACTGAGTGATCTGGGGTGCGATTATGTTCCGCTTCCGATTACAATGGACAAAGGTACGTCAAACCAGTGGCATACAAGCCGGAATGCAGAGATGGATACATCGAGCGGACTTTCGATTACCACATCCTGTGAAGATGTGCAGGGGGCACTTCAGTTTGTAAATGATCTGCTGGATTCCGATATTACGAAGCTTCGATTCTGGGGAGAAAAAGACCTGGACTATTCGGTGGACGAAAACGGTATGTTCTATATGAATAGTGAACAGGGAAAACGTCACGGAGACAGCGTGCTGAATGAATCTCATTTTTGTCCGTATTCGTATTTTCCACGAGTAGAAGGTCTGCTTGACGACGGAATCAATGCATTTTCGATGGAGTATCAGCCGGTGGAGTTTATGAAAAGCCTAAAGCCCGACATACGGGAGTGTTTTGAAGCGTATGGTGTACAAAACTATGTCGAGCTGCTGGGAACAAATGAAGCGCCCGGCGCATGGTATCCGATGTATTCGTATACACAGTCTTTGTCATCAAAATCCAAAGGCGGCATGATTCGTGATGAAATCGACGCGGTCAAGAGAAGCTGGTTACCGCAGGTGATCATGAGCGATGACTTTGCATCGACATGGGATGCATATATGGCTGCATATCAGGAATGCAATCCACAGGACTATTTCGATATCCTGCAGAGGCATGTGGATCAGATTCTTCAATAATACGACAATTATGTGATATAAGTGATAGAAATAAAATCCTCATTCATAGTGCGATATTTTTGATCGTACACGGATGGGGATTTTTATTTACGCTGAGCAATGAAAGGACAGGCAGATGGGGAGAAGTAAATGGAAGTGTTGAAATTGTATATTCATGTGAATGGCTGCGAGAAGGTGGAATCTGAATGCGCTACCGTACAGATGATTTCGTTTGACGGAAGGTGCGATGGAGATTATTTCAGAGGAGAGATCCTTCCGGGCGGTGTGGATACGCAGATTTATTATAAGGATCAGCCATCAAAATTATCGGCTCGTTATCTAGTGCAGGGAATAGATCATACGGGGCGCGGATGTCGGATATTTATCGAAAATAACGGAATCATGTATGACGGTGAAACGATTACCAGACCGGTCATCTATACGGACAGTATTGCACTGAAATGGATGGAAACGGCATCTATGTATGGAACCCTTACGGTTGTGGAAGGACAGCCGGTAATCACGATTTATACGGATAAGAATAAAAATAGTGGAAAAGGGGGAAAAGGGAGCGCAACATGAAATTTATCATAGAACAGAGTGCGTATTCCGGGGTTTTGAAGATCGCAGGAAAAGTTGCACATGACATGGAACTTGTGACCGGCACGCTGCCGGAAATCCGTGTTGTCGAAACGATCGATCATGAAGAGGTAAGAAGCAGTGCAGCCCGTGAACCGACGATCATTGTCGCAACGATGGGACATAGTCGGTGGCTGGATGCACAGAAAAGTATCCCGACGGATGTGTTAAAAGGCAAACGGGAGTGCTACGGATGGTTTTTCCCGGATGATGGCTTGCGGGAGAGACTGCTTGTCATTGTCGGAAGCGATAAGCGGGGAACGATATACGGACTGTTTCATTTGTCGGAGATCTTTGGTGTATCCCCGTTTGTGAACTGGTGTCATGTGATGCCGGTACATCGGGACGAAGTCCGGCTGAGCACGGATATGGCATGTATCGCAAAGGAACCATCGGTGGAATACAGGGGATTCTTTATCAATGATGAGTGGCCTGCTTTCGGTACCTGGAGTGAGTACCATTTCGGAGGACCGAATGCGAAGGCATACGAGCCGATCTTTGAACTGCTTCTTCGCCTGAAAGGAAATTATCTCTGGCCGGCGATGTGGAGTGCACGGTTTGAGGATGACGGCCCGGGCCTTCTGAACGCAGAACTTGCGGATGAGTACGGCGTGATCATGGGAATGTCACATCATGAGCCGTGTCTGCGGCAGGGTGAGGAATACAAATATCTGCGCGGAAAAGACAGTATTTACGGAGATGCGTGGAATTTCAAGACGAACCGGGAAGGAATCATAAGATTCTGGGAAGATGGTCTGAAGCGGAGCGGTAAATTTGAGAATGTGATCACGGTTGGTATGCGTGGAGAAGCGGACACCGCGATCATGGGAAAAGGGGCAACGCTTGCGGACAATATTGAACTGCTCAGGGACGTGCTCAGAACGCAGCGAAAGCTGATCCGGGAGAATGTCAATGAAGATCTGTCGAAAGTTCCGAGAATGATCGCTTTGTACAAGGAGGTGGAGGCTTTCTTCTACGGGGATGAGACGACGCAGGGGTTGATCGGATCTAAGGAGCTTTACGATGTGATCCTGATGCTTTGTGATGACAATTATGGAAACTTAAGAACGCTTCCGACGGAGGAGATGCGTAAGCATCCGGGCGGATACGGTATGTATTATCATTTCGATTATCATGGGTGGCCGACCTCCTATGAGTGGATCAACAGTTCCTATCTTCCGAAAATCTGGGAACAGATGACGCAGGCATATGATTTCGGAGTACAAAAACTCTGGATCGTCAATGTGGGAGACATTGCAACGCAGGAATTTCCGTTATCGTTTTTTATGGATCTGGCTTATGATTTTGAGCGTTGGGGAACGACTGCTCCAAATACGACGGATGCCTATACCAGACTGTGGGTAAAGCGGCAATTTGGCAGGCTGTCGGAAGTGCAGCAGGCGCAGATTGCGGATATCCTGACGGATTATACAAGGATGATACACAAGTGCAGACCGGAGGCGTTAAGACCGGAAACCTATCATGCAGCAAATTATCGTGAAGGTTCACGGGTGCTTGCGGAGGTCGGGCGGGTGATGCAGACCGCACAGGATTTGTACGATGAGCTGGAGCGTGTTGCGCCCGAAATACTTCCCGCTTATGTTGCGCTCATCTGGTATCCGGCGATGGGAACGATGAATGTGCTGAAGCTTCAGCTGTTGTCCGGAATGAATCATTATCTGGCAGAAATCGGTGCACTCAGTGCCAATGATTATGCGAAAGAGGCAAAGGCATGTCTGGATGCCGATCAAAAGATCATAGAGCAGTATCATCGGACAGATGATGCGCGCTGGTACGGAATGGGACTGTCGCAGCATATCGGGTTTACGAATTGGAATGAGGATGAGTGTAAGAACCCGCTTCTGATGCAGGTGTTACCGCTGCAAAAGCCGACGATTATAGCAACGGTGGACGGTACCGTGCAGCATGTGGAAGGCAGTCCGTGGCTGAATCAGAGAATGACGATTTCGGATTTTCTGAATCCGGAATGCAGATGTGCTTCGATCAGCCTGTACAGCAGAAGCGAACTTCCAGCATCGTTTCGGGTGATCGAAAAGCCCGAATGGATCGTACTGTCCGCAATGGATGGAACGCTTGACGGTGAAGAACACAAGAGACTCACCATTGATGTCACAGTGGACGAGAGTGCGCTTGCGATGGCGCTCACCGATGGAAGAACGCAGGGAATGATCCGGCTGGAATTGCCGGCGGGCATCTGCAAGATCAGCGTGCCGGTCGACCGGTCAACGTATGAATATGGAAACAATACGTTTGTGGATACACAGGGATGGATCGCAATCGAGGCGGAACATTACAGCAGATGCAAGGACGGTTTTGATCGGGAAGGACAACCGATGCAATGGAAATGTCTTGCCGGCTACGGAAAGACTTTATCTGCGATGAAAGCATTTCCGACGGATTCCTACGCAGATGCAGAGAATGGGGCACCGTATATCGAATACAGCATCGTGACAAAGCAGGCGGGGGATTATGAAGCGGAATTTTATATGCAGCCGTCGAATCCTGTGACAACAGAGAACCGATTGCAGTATGCAGTGTCCGTGAACGGTGTTCCAATGCAGATTTTGGATGCCGTTACGGATGATTTTAAGATTGGAGATCATCAGCCTGTGTGGGCGCGCGGTGTGCTGGATCAGATCCGGCGCCGGAGTGTACCGGTGCAGCTGGAACAGGGAATCAATACGATCAGGGTCACTCCGGTTACACCGGGCTTTGTTCTTGAGAAGATCGTGATCTATCCCCATGGAAACAAACCGGCAGAAGCCTATCTTGGACCGACAGAAACGTATCGGTGCAGGAGCTGATCATATATCAATACAGTGAGGAGCATGTCAGTCCATTTGCGGAAAGGAAATTTGGCATGGGCTGACCGAAAGAGGAAGGAGAAAAATATGGCAGGAGCTTATGAAACAAAACAGTACCGCAATGTATTTGCGGAGTATGGTTATTCGGAAGAAGAAATCGAAAAAAGAGTACAGGAGACATTTGAGACGATTTTTCATGGCAGCGAAGAGGAGCGCTTTTACCATGAAGCCGGGGAGGATATGGGATTTATGGAAGATACCGGCAATCATGATGCGCGGACCGAGGGCATGTCGTATGGCATGATGGTCTGTGTACAGCTGGATAAGAAAGAGGAATTTGACCGTCTGTGGAAGTGGACAAGAACTTATATGTATATGGATGAAGGACCGGGAAAGAATTATTTTGCATGGTCCTGCGCTTTGGACGGCACAAGAAATGCGGACGGACCGGCACCGGACGGGGAAGAGTATTTTGCTATGGCATTGTTCTTTGCATCAAGAAGATGGGGAGACGGAGAGGGCATTTTTAATTACAGCAGGGAGGCAAAAGCGATCCTGCATGAGTGTGTGCATAAGGGAGAACCGGGACATCCGGGCGATCCGATGTGGGAGCCTTCCAACAAACTGATCAAATTTGTCCCGGGACTGGATTTCAGTGATCCATCGTATCATCTGCCGCATTTTTACGAGCTTTTTGCGGAATATGCCGATGAGGAGGATCGTAAGTTCTGGAAAGGCGCTGCCGAAGCAAGCCGGGCCTACCTGCATAAAGCCTGTCATCCGGATACCGGATTGTCGGCAGAGTATGCGGATTATGACGGAACCCCGCACAGCGCGCATCAGGAGATCTTCGGCCGCCACGACTGGTATTACAGTGATGCCTATCGCACGATCGCAAATATCGCGATGGACCATCTGTGGTTTGACAAGGACCCGTGGCAGGTGCAGATTGCAGAGAAATTCCAGAAATTCTACTGCGAGGATCAGAAGGATCACTGGGACGGCGTCTTTTTGACCGACGGAACCAGACTGGAGGAGAAAGCACTGCATCCGGTAGCCATCATTGCGGTCAATGCCGAAAGTGCACTGGCTGCGGACGGAACTTATGCGAAACAATGTGTTGACAAATTCTGGAACACACCTCTTAGAACCGGTGAGAGACGGTATTACGACAATTTTTTGTATATGTTTGCGATGCTTGCTTTATCGGGAAATTACCGGATCTATTAGAAATGATGATTAGAAAATGAGGTATTGGAAAAGGTGGAGAAAATGGGACACAGTGAGGAAATGATCCAAAAGGCGATCGCACAGGAAAACGGCAAGGTACATGTGAATGCACAAAGCATTCCGGAAAAATATCAGCAGAAGAGAGCCGATGAGGCCGGAGTGATCGAGCATATCCGCTACCCGTCAAAAGATTATTTTTTAGCTGGAAAAGAAATCACAAAGGAAGCAAATGTTTATCTTCCGTATGGTTACAGCCGGGATAAAAAGTACAACGTGCTCTACCTGATGCACGGAATCGGCGGAGACGAAGCCGAGTGGGGAATGGTTGATGAGGATTCGCTGGTAAAAAGAATGATGGACAATCTGATCTATTACAAAGAAATCGAGCCGTTCATCGTGGTGACACCAAACGGACGATCCACCGAAAACTGTGCAAGAGAAGGTTCGGATTATAACTCGTTTTATGTGTTTGGCAAAGAATTGCGTTCGGATCTGATCCCGTATATGGAAGCGCACTATTCGACCTATGCGGTGGAAGGCGATCCAAGTGCTTCAAGAATGCACAGAGCGATGGCGGGACTTTCGATGGGAGGGATGCAGACGATTAACATCGGAATCGGAGAATGTATGGATCTGTTCAGTTATTTTGGTGCATTTTCCGCAGCACCGACCAGCAATCTGGCGGAGAAGACAGCAAAAATATTAGAGGATACTCCATATACCGTTGATTATTTTTACAATATCTGCGGAATGGAGGATGAGATCGCGTACGACAGCGCGGCAGCAGCTGCAAAGAATCTTCCTGATTTATGCGATAAATTAACGGAACCTGATAATTTTATCTGGCAGGAATTAAAAGGCATGCATGATTTTCATATCTGGTATCTCGGCTTTTTCAATTTTGCGCAGATAGCCTTTAAGTAAATTGACGCGCGGTGTTATTTTACCAGTAAATGTAAAATTTCGCCGCGCGTGATTTATTTTATGTACAACGTTAGCAAACAAGCAGAATAAGGATTGGAAGTGTCCTAGCATGTGGGACAAAAATCACTAAAACATCACAACAAATTACACTCCTTGTTCAAAATCCAAGTCGGCAAACCCGAATTGTTTTACTGCAATTTGTCGGCTGTTCTTCTATAGTTTTTCCCTGTTTTTGTCGGCTTTGATTTTGCTACTATTAAGATGCACAAAAATTTATTTAAGGAGGAAAATAGGAGTGGGGAAAATGGGAAAAATGGGGGCGTGTATTGCACTATCTGCGGCAATGATGCTCACGAGTGTAGGCGGTATGCTGCCGTCGGATTGGGGGATTGAGACGGTATATGCGGATGAGACACAGACAACAACCAAGACGTTCACCGCGGACCAACTGACAAAGGCTTTTGCAGGTGGCGCTGATGGAACTTCCTGTGAATTAGGGAAAGAAGGTTGGAATGTTGCACTGAAGCATGATGCAGAGCAAGAGTATCCACAGGCAGTATGGAATTTGTCTGAGTCCTTTGATCTTGCAAATGTAGAGTCCGTTGCCTTCAATGTTGAAAGTCAGGAAGGCGATATTGCTTTGAAGCTTGGAATGACAAATGCATCGGGCTGGTATGAGGATGTGGAAGCATGCTATGGTCAGAATGGACAGAAACAATATACGATCGTTCCGGAAAAGACGGAAGGAACGTTTGATAAAGTCGTAATTATGACAACCCAGAATGATGCGTCATTTTGTTTGACCAGTGTGGTTGTAACGTTAAAAGAAGGAAGCGGAAGCCAGATTACTCATGGCGAGAACATCATTGATAATGGAGATTTTTTAAAGCAGGATTTCTCATCCTGGAGTGCTTCATTAGGAGGCGCCAAGATTACAGCGGAACCTGTTGAAAATGGAGCTGATATTGGTGTTACAACATGTGGTGCTATTACAAGATCCGGCGATCCGTCAAAATCATATGAATGTTTTGCACAGGACATCACGGAAAACGTAAGCGAAGGCGAAGAATATGAGTTTTCTTTTTGGGCAAAATTGTCGGATGATTATAAGGATTCTGAAAATAAAAAATTGAAAGATTCTCAGAAAACTGTTCAATTTCAGCCGTATTATGTGAATGGAAATGATAAGGAGGTGTATGATACAACAGGACTGATTTCCGGTACATCCGTGCAGGTTCTTGAAGTTGGAAAATGGACGAAATTCGAAGGAACATACAAGATTCCATCAGGTGCGAAGAAGGTTGTGATTCGTATTTTGGAACAGGGAGATTGGCAGGAACCAGGTTCCTGTATCATGGGAAAATACTATGTGGCAAATGTATCCATGAAAAAGATCACAAAACCAAAACCGGAGATCGAAGAGAACATTCCGGATTGGAAAGCATCCGTTACAGGAAGTCTTGGAACTGGTTCGATCGCAGGTACTGCCATCATGTCAAGTGAGATTTCAGATGATACGTTGATGGCACTTGTCAAGAAGCATTTCAATGCGGTGACATTCGGAAACGAGTTAAAGCCGGATGCACTGTTTAACTATCAGATCGGACAGTCTGTTGATTCTACAACAATTACGTTCCAAGGGAAGGAACTGAAGGTGCCGGTTGTTAATGATAAGCAAGAGAATTTAGATTTCTCACGCGCGGATGCAATGCTGGACAAAATTCTTGAGTGGAATAATGCTAATCCGAACGATAAGATCCGCGTCCGCGGTCATGTGCTGGTATGGCATTCACAGACTCCGGAATGGTTCTTCCACGAGGACTATGATGTTGCAAAGCCATACGCAGATAAGGGAACTATGAACCGCAGACTGGAGTGGTTTATTTTCAGTGTGTTTGATCATTATTTTGGAAAGGCTGCAAACGGAAAGTATGACGGACTCTTTTATGGCTGGGATGTTGTAAATGAGGCGGTCAATGGCAATACATACCGTGATGATAAGGTTATTTCTGATGCAAGTGATACAAGTACATCGGATACCCGTCATGGAAGCAATTCCATGTGGTGGAGAGTATACAAGAGCAACGAATTCATCATCAATGCTTTCAAGTATGCAAACAAATATGCGCCAAATGATGTAGAACTTTACTACAATGACTTCGGAGAGACAGACAACACCAAGTGTGAGGGTATCGTAAAACTGATCAACGACGTGAAGTCTGCAGATGGAACCAGACTGGATGCTTTTGGTATGCAGGCACATTACAATGTGGACGGTTTTTCGGCTGCACAGTTTAAGAGTGTAGCGAAGAAGTATGCAGCGGCAGCCGGCAAAGTGCAGCTGACTGAGCTGGATTTTAAGGCAAGCAGTACCTACGATGGTACAGCGGCTACAAAGGAAAGCGAATACACCAAGATGGCATACTGCCATAAGAATCTGTATGAGGCGATCAAGGCGTTAAAGAAGGAAGGAGCAAACGTATCCGGCATTACCGTCTGGGGTGTCATTGAGCCGAATTCATGGCTGCATTCCCAGTCGAATCTCGGTGGCGGAGCAAGCGGCTCTGCACAGTGCCCACTGCTTTTTGACGGAAACTATAAAGCAAAGCCTGCTTATTGGGCTTATGTGGATGCAACGAAACTTCAGCCGGCGATTCAGAAGGTTACCATTACAGAGGCGAAGGATGGCAATATTGCAGGAGAAACCTATACGATCGATCAGGGTGCGGTACAGGCAGAATTTATCCCGGTTTGGGATGCAGACGGTCTTACCGTACAGGTAAAAGTAAAAGATACAACCGTAAATGACGCAGATGCCGTTACGGTATATGTAGATCCAGAAAATTCGGCATCGGATATCACACCACATAAGGTGACGGTTGCAAGAACAGCTGCTGCTGCGATCGCAGGCGGATATCAGGCAACCGTCAAGGTTTCGATGAAGGGTTTGAAAGTTGCACAGCAGATCAGTCTCGATGTTGTTGTAAACAATGACGGGGAGACAGGAAGCTTTAATGATCTGACCGGAAAGCAGGAGTCAAGCAGCAAGTATTATGCAGTGGCAACCATGAAGCCGGGCATCGAGAAGATCCCGTACGGAACAATTTCGGTTGACGCAGATGCAGATGCCGCATGGGGCAATGCGGTAAACATCCCGCTTACGATCAACAAAGGCTCCGAGGCTTCTGCCAATGCAAAGGTTCTCTGGGATGATGACAATCTCTATGTATATGCAACCATAAAAGACGCGGTATTGGATAAAACAGGCGCTCAGACGCATGAGCAGGATTCTCTTGAAGTGTTCATCGACGAGGACAACGGCAAGACCGCTTCCTATGGGGAGGACGATAAGCAGTATCGTATCAATTATGAAAATGAGCAGTCCTTCAATGGTAAAAAATGTCTGGCAGAGAATGTCAAGTCTGCAACAAAAACAATCGATGGCGGATACGTGGTTGAGGCTGCTTTCAAGTGGACGGATATCAAGCCGGCAAACGGAACCAAGATTGGGCTGGAATTCCAGATCAACGATGCAAAAGACGGCAAGCGTATCGGTACGTTAAGCTGGTATGATGAGACCGGAATGGGCTGGTCAGGCTCAAACGTATATGGTACGGTCGAATTAACCGGAAAGACCGGCAGCAATGGCGGAGGCTCGTCTGTAAATCCGGGAACTTCGGATACGAAGCCGGATGTGAAACCGAACGGAAAACAGGATACGAAGCCGGATGTGAAACCGGACGGAAAACAGGATACGACCATTGAGACATCCAAAGTGGAAATTACAGTTTCCGGCGATAAGAAGGCTGAGGCATCGGTAACCATAACAAAGGATGCGCAGGGAAATGTGACCAGCGCAAATGCAACGGTATCGGGATCAAAGGGAACACTTACCGCAGATGTGGTAAAGCAGCTTACCGAGGCGGCAGGAACCGAAGATCTTACGATCATCCTGCAGGTTAAGAATGCGAATGGTGATGTGAAATACACGGTTTCCGTTTCCGCAAAGAATGTGAAAAATAATAAATCACTGAAGGCATTTGTTGTCAACCGTAAGACGGGTGAATATGAACTGATCAACAGCAAGACCTATAAGGCTAAGGATGGAAATCTGAATGCAAGTTTTGGAAAGAAGGGCGATTATGTACTTCTGACGACAAAGGAAGCAGCCAGAATTGAAAAAGAAATCCTTAAGACCATCGCTCCGAAGAAAACAAAGGCAACGGTTAAAAAAGGAAAAACAACGGAGTTTAAGCTTGACAGCAAGCTGAATCAGAACAATGTAAAGAAGGTAACCTACAAAACTTCCAAGAAGTCGATTGCTACCGTAAACAAGAACGGTAAGATCAAAGCAAACAGGAAAGGAACGGTAAAGATCAAGGCAATCGTGACTTTAAAGAATGGAAAAACAAAAACAGTATCCATGAAGATAGCCGTTCGATAGAAAATATTGACAGGAATACAATTACTATAGTTTGTCGGTAATTATTCCATAAAAAGCCCTCGTGACGCAAGCGGGGGCTTTTTTTATAATCAAATCACAAGAAAAGCATAATCCCAAAAGAAATAAAGCAGTAATAAAAGGGGGCATCCGGATGTTCTATAATAAAAGAAAAACAATCGGGGTCTTTTTGAACCGTGCAGAACTGGAATTCCAGCAGGTGCTCAGCAGATCGCTGACCGAGACGGCAAAACAATGCGATTATAATATTGTTTTCCTGACTTCATTTGGAATCCGGGAAACCGAGACAATGTATGATCTGTATAAAGAAAAGAAGGTCAAGAAGGCAAGGAGGTAATGATTATGAATGGACCGGTGGCACCAAAGGATCCGGAAAAGAAAAGACCATATTTTTACATTATGAAGGATAAAGAAATCTTCGGAGCAAAACAGGAAGACGGAAGTGCGATTCATTTTATCTATGAGAGTGACGGAAGACTGATCAACAGCGCACAGATCGTCGGAAATATTACGGATGAGAACATGCTTCGGTTGTTGGAGACGGTGGAGGGATTCGGCAAGCTTGTACACAGTATCGGGGTGTCTGTTGAGACCGACAATCCAAAGGAGGAGATGGAGTTCATCTTCCAGATGTATGGGAAAAAAGATCTCTACGGAGGCGGAACCAATCTGCGATGCAGCCTGACCGGAGACGGAATGGAACGGCGCATTTATCTGTCGGATTATACCTGGACAGAGGATGATTATATTCCGGGACAGATCAAGTTCATCATGAGCGCACCGGAAAAGATGGGAAAAGCGAGCGTTCGGTTTTATCTGAACGACGGATATACGGCTCCGGAAGAGGTGGAAGAAGAAGCGGTGGATACGAAATCGGAACGGTACTGCACGATGATCGAGCGTTCTCTCATGAATCTGGGCAACACCTACCGTATCCGCAAAGCGATCGAGAAGGCGAGAGCCGGAAAAGAAGTAACGCTTGCCTATATCGGAGGTTCGATCACGCAAGGGGCGGGAGCAACACCGATCAATACCGAGTGTTATGCCTATAAGTCCTATCAGCTTTTCAAAAGCAGATTTGCGATGAGAGATAACGTTAAATTTGTGAAAGCGGGCGTTGGAGGAACCCCGTCGGAGCTTGGAATGCTCCGCTTTGACAGAGATGTGTTAAGAGACGGCGAGAAGCCGGATATCGTAGTCGTAGAATTTGCGGTCAACGATGAGGGTGACGAGACGAAGGGCGATTGCTACGAAAGCCTTGTGCGCAAGATCTTAAAGCTGGATTGGAATCCGGCGGTCGTTCTGCTTTTTTCCGTATTTGCCAATGACTGGAATCTGCAGGATCGCTTAAGTCCGGTCGGCAGACTGTATGATCTGCCGATGGTCAGTATCAAGGATACCGTAGTGGAGCAGTTTACAAAGAAACCGAACGAGGGAAGGGTTCTGACAAAAAATCAGTTCTTTTACGATATGTTTCATCCGAGCAACCTCGGCCATACCATTATGGCAGACTGTTTACAGTATCTGTTTGAGCGCTGTGATTTGAGCGAACATGCAAGACTTGACGCTTTTGAGAGCGGCCTGACCGAGGAGGGAATGCTTGCACAGCAGCTGCAGATGAAGCCGGCAATCGGCAAAAGCTTTGAGCATGTACGGCTTCTGGATAAGAAAGATGTCTATGCCGGGGCTCAAATCGACGCCGGTGGCTTCTGTGCAACGGATGATCAGCTCCAGAGTGTGGAGATGGATGACCGGTTAGAATTGACACCGGAGTTTCCGTACAATTGGATGTACGATGCAACGATGCCGGAGAATGCTGTCTTTACAATCCGCATCCATTGCAAAGCGCTTGTGTTGATCTTTAAGGATTCCGGAGAAGTGGACGTTGGAAAGGCGTATGTCGATGTGGACGGTGAGCGTCGCATGACGGCGGATCCGCATATTAACAACTGGCAGCACTGCAACGCGATGATCGTGTTCAATGAGGATGAAAGCGCCGACCATACGGTACGCATTGAAGTCGCAGAAGAAGACAGAGACAAGAAGTTTACAATTTTAGGATTTGGTTACGTGTTATAAGGAGGAGTAAAATGGTTACAGTTAAGAATCCGATTTTAATGGGATTTTATCCGGACCCTTCCATTTGCAGAAAGGGAGAGGATTATTATATCGTCAATTCAAGTTTTGTGTATGCACCGGGAGTGCCGATCTTTCACAGCAGAGATCTCGCACATTGGGAGCAGATCGGTAATATTTTAGACCGTCCGTCGCAGCTTCCTGTGGCGGGAGCGGATATCTCAGATGGTATTTATGCGCCGACGATCCGCTATCATGATGGTTTGTTTTATATGATCACGACCAATGTGACGCACGGCAACAATTTTATCGTCACAGCGGAGAATCCGGAAGGACCGTGGTCCGAGCCGTATTATCTCGGCGACGATGCCCCGGGCATCGATCCGAGCCTTTTTTTCGACGATGACGGCAAATGTTATTATTGCGGAACCCGTCCGAATCCGGAGGGCGTTCGCTATAACGGGGACTGGGAGATTTGGATTCAGGAACTGGATCTTAAGACCATGAAGCTGGTCGGTGAGAGCATGGCAATCTGGAAAGGTGCGGTAAAGGGATGTATCTGGCCGGAAGGTCCGCATATTTACAAGATCGATGGTTATTATTATCTACTCCACGCAGAAGGCGGAACCGGTCCGGAACATAGTATTACGGTGGCACGCAGTAAGAAGCTGTTCCAGTGGTTTGAAGGCTGTCCGCGCAATCCGATTTTCACACACCGCAATCTTGGTATGGATTATCCGGTCATCTATGCGGGACATGGAGATCTGGTTGATGACGGCAAGGGAAACTGGTATGTTGTAATGCTTGCATCAAGACCTTGCAAAAAGCATAGCAGCATGGGGCGTGAGACTTTCCTTGCCAGGGTGATCTGGGAGAACGGCTGGCCGGTGATCGCTCCGGGAGTCGGACATCTGGAGGACGAATTTACGATCGATATGCCTGAGCATCGCTTTGCGGAAGAAATTACGAATTCCGATGTCATTCATTTCTGGGGAGAACAGCTGGATCAGCGGCTGGTGGCGATCGAGGACTGGACATCCGGAATTTATTCGCTGACCGAACGTGAGGGTGCGCTTCGGATGTACCTTCGCAAAGAAAAGATTTCCGAGAGAGCAAACTGTGCATATCTTGGTGTAAGACAGAAGAGTTACCGCTTTGTCGCAGAGACTGGAATGGAATTCTATCCGGAAAATGAGTCGGAGACGGCGGGACTTGTGCTTTACCAGAATAATGAAAATCATCTCCGGTTTGAAGTGGTGCGCGTGGATGGAGAAGTTTGTTTTGTGGTTACCAGCTGTATTCACGGAGATGAGCAGACGCTGGCAACAACACGGCTGGAGAAGAAAGGAAAATTAAAGATCCGCCTGCAGTGCCGCAATCAGTGTGCCCGTGTCTGGATTTCGGAAGGCAAAGGATATGTATCCGTTGCGGAAAATCTGGATCTTCTTGCTTACACGACAGAGGAAGCCGGAGGCTTTGTAGGATGCACAGTCGGTGTATATGCGTCTTCCAACGGCAGTGACAGTACAAATTATGCTGATTTTGAATGGCTGACATGCCAGTCGATGGATTGATAGAAAGTGTTTAAGATGAGAAAATGAAATAATGAATAGACAGACAAAAGAATATGCAAAGAAACTGGTTGCACAGATGACGGTTGAGGAAAAAATGAGCCAGATGCTCTATGAGTCACCGGCGATCGAGCGACTTAATATTCCGGCATATAACTGGTGGAATGAGGCTTTGCATGGTGTTGCAAGAGCCGGCGTGTGGAAGCAAAACTCTCCTGCAGGATATGCAGGAAGCTTACGAGAAGGGACTTGTTTCCGAGGAGGCGATCACAGAAGCGGTGGAGCGCCTGATGGAAGTTCGTATTCGTCTGGGTATGATGAAGGATTATCCGTCCCCGTATGAAGACATTACCTATGATAAAGTAGAATGTCCGGAACATGTGAAGTTGTCTGTTGAAGCGGCAAGAAGAAGTCTTGTTCTGTTGAAAAACGAGAATGCGTTCCTGCCGTTGGATAAAAATAAGATACAGACCGTCGCAGTCATCGGTCCGAATGCAAGAAGTGCAAAACTTACCGGAAGTGACGTGGCTGCGCTGGTGGTCCGCAGAGAGGGTGCGCAGACACCGGTTGAGTATTAGCGTGCAGAAATATCAAGA
>OWIY01000093.1_pt1 | contig 25233 bp, 32 predicted proteins | sample 1732841 | NCBI WGS metagenome assembly OWIY01 (sample SAMN05065760, study PRJEB22554) | human gut metagenome | biome: ENVO:2100002; feature: ENVO:00000062; material: ENVO:00002003 | host: Homo sapiens | place: USA | reverse complement strand
GTCGGCAGCGTCAGATGTGTATAAGAGACAGGTATCAGCGACAGCTGTTCCGGGACTATGTGCTCCGTAAGGATGACCACCGGAAAGAGCGGCAGGAACTGAAGCGGCGGTTTGATGCAGGTGCGGAGCTGACCGGTCCGAAGGGACTGAGAAAACAGCTTGCGGCCTTTGACCTGGGATATTTTGGCCGGGCTTATCTGAAACACTACTTCGTGCGGCCATCCCCGGCTTTCCACGAAGAGCTGGACGCGATCTGGACCGATGGAGTACTGAAAAAGCGCAACCCCACAACAAGCGCGGCGGAAATATCCCGGCTGGATGGTTCCCGGAGCGTTGTGGCCGCCCCACGAGGCCATGCGAAATCCACGAACTTTACCTTTAAGGATTCCCTGCATGCAGCGCTGTATCTGTACAAGCATTACATTATCATCCTGTCTGACTCATCGGATCAGGCAGAGGGATTTTTAACCGACATTAAGACGGAACTGGAAGACAACCGGGAAATCCGGTTAGACTTTGGAAACCAGCAGGGCCGCGTATGGAAAAGCAACGTGATCCTGACGGCGGGCGGTGTGAAGATTGAGGCAATCGGATCAGGTAAGAAAGTCCGAGGCCGAAGGCATGGAGCATGGAGACCGGACCTCCTGGTTCTGGACGATGTGGAGAACGATGAGAACGTCAATACTCCGGAACAGCGTCGGAAACTGGACAGCTGGTATAAGAAAGCGGTATCTAAAGCCGGTGATACCTACACCGACATCATGTATATCGGTACCGTGCTGCATTATGATTCCCTGCTGAGCAATGTTTTAAAGAATCCGGAATATGAATCCAGGACCTACCGGGCCGTGATCAGTTTCGCAGTTCGGGAAGATCTGTGGGATGAGTGGACGGAGATATACACAAACCTGTTTGACCCGGAGCATAAGCAGCACGCCCTGGATTTTTACCAGAAGCATGAAACGGAAATGCTGGAAGGAACGGAAGTCCTGTGGCCGGAAAAGCTTGATTATTACAAGCTGATGGTCATCCGGGTATCTGATGGCGAGGCAGCGTTTAACTCCGAGTTGCAGAATGATCCGATTGATCCGGACAGTGCATCGTTTCAGGAAGAGTGGATGGATTATTACGAACCGGAATTAGTGGATTTTAAAGATGCCCGTTATGTTTTTGTTGGAGCAAATGATCCATCTTTGGGAAAAAATAAGCGATCAGATACATCAGCAATTATCAATCTGGCCGTGGATCTTCATGTTGGTTATCTATATATTGAGATGGCCAGTATTGAAAAGAGAAAGCCGGATGAGATTATTAAAGACATATTTGAAGCAAATCGTCGTTTGAAACGAGACTACGGAAAAGGTTTTTATAAATTTGGTGTAGAAACGGTGCAGTTCCAGTATTTCTTTAAAGAGGTAATGGCAAAAATGTCCGTGGAGCTGGGAGAATATATTCCGATTGAAGAAATTCAATCCATCATGAATAAGATGCTCCGGATTGAGTCCCTGCAACCGTATATCAGAAATGGATATATTAAATTCAACGTAAAGCATAAAACATTGAAAAAGCAGATATTGGAGTATCCAATGGGGCGCAATGATGATGGACCAGATGCTTTACAGATGGCGGTGGCCTTAGCTATGACGATTAGGGCATTGGCTGCGAAAGCAGAATACAGGTCTGTTATGCGGCGGGCGTTGAAATTTGATGATGGAGCTTATTAAAAATGTCAAAAAAAAACAAGAAAAAGTATGTTCCGGGAACGGAACGGCCAGGGCGCCCGGTCATTGGCGTGGTGGCGCTGGATGACCGGAATGACCGGTACAGCACTTATCCTTCTAACCGGCTGAACCCCAAAAAGCTGGCTGCCATCTTCCGGGAAGCGGATGAGGGCGATGTCTTCCGCCAGATGGAGCTGCTTGAGGAGATGGAGGGGAAGGATACCCACCTGTTTTCCCAACTGCAGACCAGAAAGCTGGCGGTCACCGGACTGGACTGGGAGGTTCAGGCGTTCTCACCAGAGCCAGCGGACAAACAGATCAAGGACTGGGTGGAGGAGCAGCTGAAAGCCCTGGATGGTTTTACGGACAACATGATGGACCTGTTGGACGCAATCGGCAAGGGCATCAGTTTTTTGGAAATCGAATGGGGTACCCGCAACGGCCAGACCGTGATCGAGTCCATGGACTATGTCCATCAGAAGAAATTTTTCTGGGATGAGAATGATGAGCTTCGGATCCGCACGGATGAGTTCCCGGGCGGCATCCCACTGCCGGAAAATAAATTTGTCATCCACAAGTACAAGGCGCGGTCAGGACATCCGTCAAAAGCCGGAGTTCTCCGGGTATGTGCCTGGATGTATCTGTTTAAGAACTACGATATCAAGGACTGGGTCAGCTTCTGCGAGGTCTACGGCATGCCGCTCCGGCTTGGCACCTACAGTGCAACGGCAACAAAGGAAGAAAAAGACGCTTTGAGGCAGGCCCTGGTGGATATGGGTTCCGATGCCGCCGGAATCATTCCGGATGGAACCAATATCAAATTCATTGAATCCAACAAGCAGAGCAGCGTGGACATCTACGAGAAGCTGGCGCGGTTCTGCGATGAGCAGATGAGCAAGGCCATCGTTGGCCAGACCTTAACCTCTGACTCTGGCGGCTCCTATGCGCAGGGAAAAGTACATAACGATGTGCGCCAGGATCTGACAGAGGCAGACTGTAAATCCCTTATGGAGACCATCCGCCGCGATGTGATCCGCCCGCTGGTGCTGTACAATTTTGGACCATTTGCCCACGTGCCATATTTTAAAATCAGTGCCAGTGACACGGATGACCTGAAGGAGATGGCGGATATTTACAAGACCCTGGCAGACAGCGGCCTGGAAATCTCCAAGAGCTTCCTGTATCGCAAGTTCAACATCCCGGCACCGGAAGGGAATGAAGCGGTGATTGGCGGTGTGAAGGAAGCACCGGCCATGCCGATGCCGTACCAGATGAAGCAGCTGAAAGATGGAAGTGGTGCCGATGGAAAAGGTCAAAGAATTTTGGACCAGCTCACAGCGAAGGCAACCGGCTATTCCACAGATCTGTTCCAGCAGATGTTTCAGCCGATTCTCAAAATGGTTGACAACTGTGAAAGCCTGGAAGCGTTACAGAAAGCACTCCAGGACGAAAAGACAGTATCAAAACTGTATGCAGCCATGGATCTGAAGAACTTTCAGAAGCTGATGGAAAAAGTGATGTATGTATCGAACATGATAGGACGGGTGGAAGATGGATGAAGAGATCAAGAGTGAAATCCTACGGGATGAGGACGCGGATGTGTTCCGGGAAGCCCTTGCCTATCTGCAGCAAAAGGCCGTGGTATCTTACACAGATTTTAAACGGCTGCGGGAATGGTACCGGACCTTGGCGTTTTCGGTATCGGGTTACACGTCGCTGGAGGTATTGAATGCATTTCTGGAAGCACTGCAGGAAGCGGTGAAGTCTGGAACAACCAAGCGGGACTTCCGGGAACAGATGAACAGCTTTCTGGAGAATCAGGGCTATGACGGGATACTTCCCTATCATGCCGATACGATCTTTCGGCAGAACGTCCAAACCGCCTACAATGTTGGCCATTATCAGCAGATGACGGACCCGGATGTGATGGAGCGACGGAAATACTGGCAGTACCAGACGGCAGGAGATAACGAGGTCAGGGAAGAACACCGGGTCATGGATGGACGTGTGTATGCTGCAGACGACCCAATTTGGGATATCTGGTATCCGCCCAATGGTTTCGGGTGTCGGTGCATAGTCGTGTCCAGGACGGAATCCTGGATAAAAAGTCATGGCATCACTGTGGAGAACATGATTCCCACAATGATAAATCCCAAGACCAGACAGGCAGAGGGAGCACTGCCTGACAAAGGCTTCCGGACTAATCCGGCCAAGGCAAAATGGACGCCGGATCTGGTTGGATTTCCAGAGGTTTTGAGGAAAGCATGGGAAGAAAGAGAACGAAAAGCCAGATAAAGGCGAGAATCCATTTTAACAGTCAGATGGAGAAATACTCGAAAGCGGAGCTGTTAACGCGTTATTACGCGTAATAACGCTATCAGAGAGCGTGTTGAGAGGTGAGAGAACATTGAAAGTGAAAGTTATGGCATGCGCAGGCGAGAGTGTAGAGATGGCTGACGTGCCGGAAGAGATCAGGCTGCTGCCTATTGGTCATGTTACCAGCACCAAGGGAGACTTTGATGTGGACGATGACAGCGCAATGGATATCATGCGGAATTTCAAGAACAGGAAGCTGGATCTGGTGATCGATTATGAGCATCAGACCCTGCACGATGTGCAGGCACCGGCTGCCGGATGGATCAAGGACGTGTACCGGAGAGGTGACGTCATTGCCGGCAAGGTTGAGTGGACCCCGAAGGGCCGCGAATACATTGCTAACAAGGAATACCGCTATTTATCCCCGGTGGTGCTTGTCAGAAAAAGTGACAATAAGGCTGTTGTGCTGCATAGCGCGGCATTAACAAATACCCCTGCGATTGACGGAATGTTTCCGATTGCCAATTCGGCCGGCCTGGAAGATTTCGAGATTGAGGGAGAAGGAAAAAAGGAGAACATAATGGAACTGAATAAGCTGATCAAACTGTTAGGACTGCCGGAATCGGCAACCGAAGAAGATGTAACCGGCAAGATCACCGAGATTTTAAGCGCTCTGGACGCTCAGAAGGGTGATCCGGAGAAGAAAGACGGCGGGACGGAGCTGGTGGCCAACAAGACCATCCTGGACCTGCTGGGACTGCCTGCAGATGCCAAAACCGCTGACGTGACTGCGCAGATCATGGCCTGCAAGGCCGGAGACACCGCACTGCAGGAGCGTGTGAAGCAGCTGGAGAATGCAGAAAAGCAGAGAAATGCCGATGATCTGGTGCTGCAGGCTATGAAAGATGGCAAGATCAGCGCCGCACAGAAGGATTGGGCGACTACCTACGCGCTGTCTGATCCAGAAGGCTTCAAGGTCTTTGCTGAGAAGGCTCCGGTGGTGGTGCCGGTCGGAAAACTGGCCAATGGAGATGATCGGAAGAAGGACGGTATGTCTGAGGTAGACATGAAGATCCTGAAAGATCTGGGAATCAGCAAGGAAGATGCAGAAAAGTATGGAGGATATAAGCATGAGTAGAAGTGGAAACGAACGTGCCGACCGGAAAACGGTAGTAATCCCGGTAGCAAAGGGGGCTGTAATCCCGGCGGCTGTGCTGGTGGCCCTGGATGCGGACGGCAATGCAACCGAAGCAAAGAAGGCGGAGAACCTGATCGTGGTGGGTGTATCCCAGGAAGCGGTAGACAACACGGGCGGTCTTGCCGGAGCGGTGAGCGTGACTGTGCGCCGCGGAGCGTTTGTCCTGGATAACAGCAGCACAGCGGCAGTGACCCAGGCCGGAGCCTTTAAGGACTGCTATCTGGAAGATTCGTCCACCGTTACCTCAGATGTTACAAAGACCAGCGTGGTCGGTAAGGTGCTGCAGGTGGATCCGGATGGCGTGGTAGTAGAGATCAATTAACAGGAGGACGACAAAATGATTGTAAATCAGGCGAATTTACACGGTTTAGGTGTTGGATTCAGCACCGCCTTTAACATGGGATTTGAAAATACGGGCACAACCTGGGACAAAGTGGCAACCAGGGTGCCGAGTTCCACGAAGGAGCAGGAATATGCCTGGTTAGGTCAGTTTCCACAGATGCGTGAGTGGATTGGCTCCAGAGAAATTCAGCAGTTAATGCAGCATGGCTATACCATCCGTAACAAGACTTATGAATCTACCATTGCGGTGCCGAGAGAGGATATTGAGGATGACAACTATGGCACTTACGGCAGCATCTTCATCAGGCTGGGCGAAGCTGCGGCACAGCATCCGGATACTTTAATCTGGGGGCTTCTGATGAATGGATTTGCGGAGAAATGTTATGACGATAAGGCGTTTTTCTCTGACCAGCATCCGGTTTCGAAGGGCGTGAAGGCGTCCAATGTGTTGCAGAACGCGCTTTCTCCGGAGAGCTACGAGACCGCTCGCACCATGATCATGAGCCAGGTGGGCGAGAATGGAAAATCTCTGAAAATCATCCCGGATACTCTGTTTGTGGCACCGGCAAACGAAAGCATGGGCCGCAAGATCCTGGAATGCGAGTTTATTGCTGGTACTTCCAACCCGCTGTATCACACGGCCACTCTGGAAGTAATCACAGATCTGGCAGAGAATCCAAAACAGTGGTTCCTGGCATGCACCAAAAAGGCATTAAAGCCGATGATCTTCCAGGAGCGTGAAAAAATCAGGTTCCAGAGCTTTGTGAATGAGAATGATGAGCATGTGTTCATGAAAAATGAGTACTTATATGGTGCCCGTGGCCGTCATAATGCCGGTTTTGGTTTCTGGCAGTTCATGGTCGGCTCTGACGGCACAAAATAGGAGGAACAGCGATGGCATACTGCAGCGCAGAAGATGTAATTGACATGATCAAGGATGATCTGATGAACCAGATTATCGGAAACAGCTATATCGAGGATGTGGAAGAGCGCAAGGCTGCCTTAAAGCCGCTTACGGAGGATGCGATCAGGGACGCGGATGCGGAGATTGACGGATACCTCATGAAACGGTATCCAGTGCCGATGGTACCGGTCCCGGCGGTAGTGACAAAGTATTCTAAGGATATTGCGCTCTATAACCTGGTTTCCAGATCTGGACTTGATACGGGAGACCGGGAAAGCAATTATCTGACGCGTTACAAAAATGCCATTGCATTCTTAACAAAAGTGGCAAAAGGTGACGTGGATATCGTTACCGAGACACAAACGCACCAGCAGGCTGCAAGCACCGGCTTTTCCATAACCGGAAGCCCGCGGTTGTTTTCACGGGATAGTATGAGGGGGTACTGATGCAGATTCAGGTACAGATACAGGGCGAGATGGCGCTGTTGCAGAAAATGGCAGCACTGTCCCGTTTCCGGAAATATGCAGTCATGAAGAACGTGGCGGAGCTCCTCAGATCATCCACCATGGACCGCTTCCGATCCACCCAGGCCCCGGATGGAACCAAGTGGACGCCATCGGCCAGGGCAGAACGGACTGGAGGGCTGACGCTGACAGATACCTCAATTTTGAAAAATTCCATTCACAGCATCGCAAGCGCGACAGGCGCAGCAGTCGGAACCAATACGATCTACGCAGCCACGCACCAGTTTGGAGCCGAAGACCGGACGATTCGGGCGAAGAAAGGGAAGTATCTCCGGTTCCAGACAGGAAACGGCTGGGTGACCGTGGAGAAAGTCACGGTAAACATCCCGGCAAGGCCGTTTCTGGGAATCTCCGAGGAAGATCAGAAGGAAATCCGGGAAGAGTTTGAAGCAGAGCTTAGGAGAAAATGATGAAAGCAGAAAAAGACTTTTTGGTTGGCTGTCTTACCCGGGCTGGAATCAAGAGCCAGGTGTTAAAGAGCTGGAAGGAACTGGAACGGTATGCAGACAGCCATGTTGGGGCGGTGCTCAGTGAGGGGCAGGTCCTTGCGCGAGACGGCTCAAAACGCAACTATACAGACCAAAGTGGGGTTCGGTGCACACGGACCTGCATCTACACTGTGGATTCGAAGTTTAAGGTGGTAATTGGTGACTATACGCCAGAACGGGCGGAAAGCATTTTTTACGCCTTTTTGGATGAGATCGATCACGGCCTGCATCTGGATGGCAATCATGTAGAGATCGAACTAGGGGAAGTGAAATGGGTGGAAAAGGATGACAGCATTCTGAAAGCTGAGATTGCCTGTGAAATCCCGGTCACCTTCCACGGCGGTTACTACAAGGATGTGACCCGCAAGCCGTTTGCAGGAATCAATGTAAATGTCGGAGGTGAGAGTGATGGCTGAGACCAGGAAAAGCGCCGAAGAATTAAAACCGGTGGAATACTGGTATAACACGCTGGGAACCCGCCTGACTGTTTTCACCGGCACCATGTGCATGATGGGCTGGAAGCAGGGCAAGGCGGTAACCAGATCAGAATATGAAGCCGCGGTCAAAAAATTTGGGGAGACCAGTATGGCCGGGGAAAGAAAGGAGAGCAAACAAGGATGAGTCTGAGAGATGTGACCATGAACGTGGAAGACGGCAGTCTGGGAAACCAGAGCAGCACCGGCGAGAACGTCCATGTGAAGATCGGCGTATCTGCTGTTAAAAGTGATACACCGCTGCTGATCACGGCGGCCATGAAGCCAGAGCAGATCAAGGAGAAGATCGGATTAAGCCCACTTTATGATGCTGCTCTTGACAGCATTGAGAACGGAGCGCCGAAACTCTACTGTATTCCGGTGGAACCGAAAAAGAAGGGCAAGGCCGGAGAAGTGAAGCATCTGGGAACTGGAACCGGTACCGCGACTGTTTCCGGGGATGCCAACAATGCCTATGAGGTAACGATCCAGATCACGGAGCCCGGAGCGCTGAATACAGCGGCCTGCAAATATTCCGTGAACGGAGGCTATACCTATTCGGATGAGGTGACGATCCCGGTGGGTGGAGCGCTGGAAATTCCGTATACCGGCCTGACAGTGACATTTGAAGGCGAGTTTGCAGAGGGTGATGTCTATTCCTTCAGCAGCGCCGCACCGGAAATTGACAATGCCACGGTCTTGACCGCGGTGGAAAGTCTGTATAATTCGGCCCTGGATTTTGAGTTTATCCATATTGTCGGGACATCGGCCAAAGCCTTATGGGCGGCACTTGGCAGCGCGGCCAACCAGTTCCTGAAGCAGTATAAGAGACCGGTCTGGTTTTTATGTGAAGCCAGATATATCGGCGCTGATGAGAGCCTGGACGATTATGCTGCAGCACTGAAAGCGGAAGCCAAAGGAATTGACAACTATTTTGTTCAGGTCTGCGCGGCTTACAGCCAGTATACCCGTTGGGATGGCCGCAGCGGAATTATCAACAACGCTGGTATTGTGGCTGGTCTGTATGGCCTGGCCGGAGTGCAGGAGTCCATTGGTCGTGTTGATAGCTACAGCATTTCTGAGGCAAAGATGACCGCGCTCATGCCGGCCGGCATCGAGGATTATATCAGTGACCTGGATGATGCCAAGTTCCTGACCTTCCGGAAGTACTACGGCATCACTGGCTGCTATGTGAACAATGCCCGCGTCCTTTGTAAAGATGGCAGTGATTACCGCTACACGGAGCATGTACGTGTGCTTTGTAAGATGATGCGGCAGATCTACAAGACCGCGGTGCCTATGCTGCAGATGGACATCGATGCGGGTGATGATATGGAAACCGATATCAACAATATGCTGGAACGTCTGATGATCCCGCTGGAGGATATGGAGACTGCGGGAGAGATCAGCTCCGCGGAGCTTTCTGTAGACAACATCAATGAGATTAACATTCTGCAGGACGAGGAGCTGCCGGTGAATCTGAAATTTGTGCCGCGCGGATACGTCCGGGAGTTTAAGTTTAACTTTGCAATGGACAATCCATATCGGAACTAGGGAGGTGTTAGGTTATGGCGGATACTGTTATTAATGGCAAGGTCTATGACTGGTCGGATATCACCATTGATGTTCCAGGAGCAGAGGCCGCCCAGTTCAATGAAATCTCGTATGACTTTGAACATGAGGCTGAAGCAATCTATGGACGAGGCGGTGCCCCTCGCGGATACGGGACCGGCAATAAAAAATATACCATTAAGCTGGCTATGCTTCGCGAGGATTATAATTTGCTGCTGAGATATTGCAAGAAACGTGGGAAAAAAGCGTCCCTTATGGAGATTCCTAAGATTACGGTATCTTATGCAAATGATGATCAGGAAACCACAACGGATGTCCTGAGAGGAGTTGTTCTCAACAAGCATAGCTTTAGCGCAAAACAGGGTGATAAATCCAACACGGTCAGCCTGGATGGCTTTATGTATAAAGCACCGAGATTAAACGGTGTGACATTTTAGGAGGTAAAGAACGATGAGCAAAGAAGATATTGGAGCATTGCGGGAACTGCTGAAAGAATCCGGAAAAGAATACTACGAGGTAACCATGACCCTGCAGCCGGATGACGACACGGAAATCGAAAAGACTTACTTTTTCGAGAAACCGAAGACTCCGGTTTATGACCGGTATGTGAAGACGGCCAGCGCATCGGCCAGCAAGGCGTTAAAAATCTTTTGCGAGGAAACCGTCTGTGAAGAGCAGCGGGAAGAGCTGAAGGCAGCCTTTGAAGAGTATCCGGCACAGCCGTTATCCATCGGTGAGAAGCTGATGGCCATGCTGGGACTTGCTAAGGTAAGCACGGTAAAAAAGCTGTAGATTCTGCCTCTGAGCAGATTGACAAGGACTTTTTTGAGTCGGCTCGGCTTCTGATCTGCAGATACGTTCCGGAACGGATGTTGCCGACAGATCTGATGGACAGCACAGTGGATGATTTCCTGAAACTATATGCAGTTGCCCTGAAATCCAGGGAACTGCATCAGGAAGATATGAAGCTGGCGGTTGTGGCTGCAATCGGGGAGATTTTTGGCAATTAAAAAACCTCCGGTTAAAGGAGAACCGGAGGTTTGCGGGTGATCAGTGATTTATAGTAGCGGAATGCATTGCGAAAATCACGAATGTAGGAATGAGGTCTTTTGTCTGGGGCGAAATGATAGTTAAACCACCAGAAGAATGGGAAACAAAACAGCGCATAAACGATCAGAAACAGAACACTGAAGCTGACTGCGATGCAAACAAGCGCAAACGTAAAAGTTAAGCTAACTGATAATGCCCATAACATAATGATGACCTCCTTCCATGTATCTCTACAAGCATTATAACACACCAATATTGTCATTGCAATGGAGGAAATGCACGTGGGGATGGAATCTATCTATAAATTATCGGTGGTCCTGGATATGGTGGACCGCCTCACCTCGCCGCTGATGACTGCAACAGATCAGACATCAAAGAAGCTCCACGATATGCAACAGAGTTTTGGCCTGGCCAGCCTGGCCGGTACGGCCATGACAACCGCGGGTTTAAGCATCACCAAGGGACTGCTTGGTGTGGCTGCGTCCACGTTTGACACGCAGGACGCCCTGGCAGAACTGAAATCCCTGGGCGTGGTTGACCTGGCTGCAGTGGAATCTGCAGCAAAGAGTTTTTCGGATACCTGGGCCGGAACATCAAAGAGTGATTTCATCTCAGCGGCCTACGACATCAAGTCCGGTATTGCATCACTGTCTGATGAGGGCGTGGCACAGTTTACTGAGTTATCCGGTCTGACTGCAAAGGCCACCAAGTCAACGATCGGCGAGATGACCTCGCTGTTTGCGACAGGTTACGGCATTTACAAGGATTATTACTCTGACCTGAGTGATATGGAGTTTGGCGAAATATTTAGTGCTGGAATTTCCACTGCGGTTAAAAATTATAAGACCAGCGGATCACAGATGGCTCAGAGCATATCAACCCTTGGAGCAACAGCTACCAGCGCAAAGGTGCCGCTGGAGGAGCAGCTGGCCATCCTGGGAATGATGCAGGCCACCATGTCCGGATCAGAAGCAGCCACAAAGTATAAGGCATTATTGAATACGGCAGTCAGTGCCGGAGATAAGCTGGGGCTTTCGTTCACGGATGCCAACAATCAGCTCAGGAGTATGCCGGAAATCCTTGGAATCTTACATACAAAGTATGGAGATACCATTGACGCGATGGAGAAAAAAGAGATCAAGGAAGCCTTCGGCTCCGATGAGGCGGTTGCGGTGATCGATCTTTTATACAACAAGACCGGTGACCTGCAGACGGGAATCCTGGACCTGTATGACGCGATGGGCTCCGGTACGGAAGTCGCGACAGAGATGGCCACAGCCATCAACAGCACGGAGTCGCAAAGATTCATAGTGCTGAAACAGCAGATGCACAATGTAACGGAAGAACTTGGCGGGAACTTGTTGCCAACAGTGAATAAATGGATATCGTCAGGAACAAATGCGATATCGAAAGCATCAGAGTGGATCCAGAACCATCAGAAACTTGCCGGGACCATTATGACATTGCTTCTGTATTTTGGCATCTTTCTGACGGTTGCAGGAGGTTTGACCTCAGCTTTCGGTGTGGTAGGATCCTCCATCGTGCGCCTGATATCGGTGGGGCGTGCATTGGGCTCAGCATTTGAGACGCTGCAGATATATGGCATGTATGCCGGTGATGCGATAAAGTTGCTTGGCTCCGGCGTCATATCGTTTGTACGGCAAGGCATCACAGCGGCGGCCACGGCATTGCCTGGCCTGATTGGCAGCGTGTGGAGCTTCACGGCGGCGCTGCTGGCAAACCCGGTCACATGGATCGTGGTTGGCATGATCGCGCTTGGTGTAGCGGTTGCATTACTGGCTAAAAACTGGGATGCGGTCAGCTCCTTTATCAAGGGCAAGTGGACAAGCTGCGTGAACAGCGTGAAGGGCGGTCTTGACCGACTGAGCAACAGTTTCCACAGCGGTCTTGATAATATCAGGTCTGCGGCCCGTGAAAAAATGGGTGCAGTCCATGACGTATATGTTTGGGTCACCCAGGCAGCGGAAAGCGTTGTGAAGGAAAAACTGCAGAACATCAAGACAGCTTATGAGCAGCATGGCGGCGGCCTTCCTGGCATCGCAGCGGCGGCCATGGAAGGTATCAAAGGTTACTATTCGGCAGGATTTGACTTTATCAATAACTTGACAGGCGGAAGACTGGACGGTGTCAAGGAATTGTGGAATCAGAAACTACAGGCAATCAACAATTTCATTGGTGCTGCAGGTGCCTGGTTTGCGCGGTCCGGCGAGAAGATCATGACCACGTTCACAGAGGGTATCAAGAAAATGGCAGATAAACCGGTGGAAGCAGTACGCGGAGCATTGGCCCGGGTAAGAAAGCTGTTACCGTTCTCTGATGCAAAAGAGGGACCGCTATCGACTCTTACCCTTTCCGGTCGGCGAGTTTTCGAAACCATTAATACCGGCATGAAGCAGACTGCAGATCTTCCGTCCGAGACAACGAAGGATGCATTTGCTCAGGTAAAAGAGGAAAATGATGTATCTGCAGAAGGGCTTGCGGATGTGTTCCGGAACCGAGGACGCAGTCAGAAGTCTGGCGGCAGTAGCACGAGCATCGGGGAAACAATTCGGAGTTATTTTACGAGCAGTAGCGAAAAGCAGACGGTCATCCAGAAGCTGGAACTCAGTGTTAAACTGGAACAGATTAAGGATTTGCCGTTGCTGTTTAAATTAATTGATGAGTTAAAAGAATCTGCGAACGGTGGCAAACCGGTAGTAACAGCGTAGGAGGAACAGGGTCATGTTGTATGTTACAGATAAGATGATACAGCTGTCCGGGGTAGTGATCCCCGGACAGGTCAAAAAGATCGAAATCACCCAGGCGGCAACCATCGACGAGGTGCAGGACGACAACAATGTGACTCTGGGCTACCAGCCGACAGGGTACGAACTGGCAAAGATCAGTGTGGAAATTATCCTGGAGCCGACACCGGAACAGACATTTCTGGAGCAGCTGGCAACGATTCAGCTTTTGTTTCGGCCAGCTGGTCAGACGGAGCCGAAGGTCCTGGAACTGGTAAACAGCCAGGCGGCAGCCCATAACATCACGCAGGTCTATTTTAAACGGATCAGCAGTTTCAAAAAGACGGAAAGCAGCTATGGAACGGCAACACTGGAATTTTGGGAGTATGTACCGATGAAAGTAGCAACAAAGACAACAGATAGTTCTGCAGGCTCCGGTTCTGCATCTGGATCATCAGAACAGAAAACAACGCAGTCCAGCGCGGACGGAATTACTGCAGAGTATCAGGAATATTTGAACACGCAGAGGGGCAAGGCACCGCAGATTAAGGACAAGACAGCAGCCAGCCCGGCAAAAGATGACTAGGAGGAGCCATGGCAGACCGGAAACTCATCACCCCGAGATTTAAGGCAATCATTGGTGACGTGGAACTTAGTGACGGAATCACTGCAGAGTGCTATTCATCGACCACGGACCGCTGCAATTATGCGGTGATCGATCTGGATAAGCGCCTGATCGGCAGCGTGGAGCTGTCGGATATGATGCCTGCTAAGGTGCAGCTGGGCTATGATGATGACTTTGATACCATTGTTTCCGGATATGTTCAGCTGGATCGTTCTGGTGGAGGAAAGGTTCACATCCTGGATGATACTGTGCTGCTGATGCGCACGCGGATCACAGCGACATTTGTGGATAGCAGGCCGCAGGATATTATCCGGTATGGCCTGGAACGGGCTGGTGTTACGAATTATCAGCTGGCTGATGCTTATCACCCTGCATGCGTTTCTATGCCGGTATATAATGCTTCGGTCCTGGATCTGATTGCCCTGGTCAATAAAAAGTGGGACATTGATGCGGATTACTATTTTGTAAACGGATGTTTTCACTGGGATACAGGGACGGATCAGGAAGATATTTACATCCTGGAAGAGGGAAAAAATATTCTGGCATATACCGAATTTTGCAACGAGCGCGAGGTGAAAACCATTGGAATCCCCTGGATCCATCAGGGGGAATTGGTGGAAATTCGCCATAGCCGGTATTCCGGCCAGGTCCGGGTGACGGCAACAAAGGTAAAACGAGATGAAAAAGGCCAGGTGAGAATGTTCCTGACCTTCTGACGGAGGGATGACTGTATGGGCGACATGCTCAAGGAATTTGTCAAAAACACAATGGAAAATGAGATAAAAGAAAGTTATCCGCATATCCGTTATCCAGCCTGGATGTATGCCATGGTGACTGAATGCCGGAAAGAATCGGATATTTTCGTGGTTACGCTGCAGATCTTGGACAAAAATCAGCAAAAGAATGCGAATTATCCGCCGATGCCATTTATCCGGACTGATCTGCAGGTGGCACTAAATGACATTGTGGTTGTTGGCATGTTGTATGGTGAGTGCCTGCCGTATATTGTGGGGAGGTGCTTATCGTGATCATTACGGAGTCAGATCTGATGATGGATGATAACGGCCAGCCGGTAATATCTGCAGCTGGAGAAAGCCTGATGGTGTCAGGCATTGACTGTTTCCTGCAGAATGTCCGGAACGAAGCCGTGACGATGGAAGGGGAATGTTTCTGGGATGCGGATTATGGTTGGTCTATGCTGGACTTTATCCAGCAGGAGCGGGATGAGCTTCTGCAGACCAGGATCAGCAACCGGGTAAAACAGAAACTTTCCCGCCGGTCTGAAATTAATCAGCAGAGTATCACGGTTAAGGTCTCATTCCTGAATGATGATGTTACGGCGGTAAAGGTTGCATTTAAAATCAAAAATTCAGATGTATCCTATGAAATCGACTTGAATGTGGATGGAGTAGAAACGGAGGTGGTTCTGGTTGATTGATGACAGTATTTTAGACGAAGTGATCCCGGTACCGGATTCGGATACGAAGATGGCCGAGATGAAGGAAAATCTGGAAAAAAATGGATTCCAGGTCACTAAATGGGGAACCGGCGCGGTATTTTACTGGCTTACCCGCATCTGCGTGCAGATCCATATCGAGCTCCTGAAGCTGGCCAGAGTGATTTTAAACAATATGTTTATCCGGCATGCGGAAGGAAAGTGGCTGGAGCTGAAAGCGGCGGAGTTTAGCAAAAACCTGAAAGCAGCCGTGAAAACTCAGGGTTATGTAACGATAACCAGGAGCAGCACGGACACGGCTCTCACGATCACAAAAGGCCATATTTTTAAAACACGGCCAGATGCATCGGGGACGGAACTGAAATACTATGCGATGGAGGACATCCTGATACCTGCAGGCACAAAGACCGGAAAAGTGCTGGTGGAGGCGGAAAAAGCCGGTACTCAGTACAATGTGTCAGAAAATCAGATCACGGTCAGCATGATCTATCTGGAAGGGATTGAGAGTATTACCAATGATCAGGATTGGATCCACCTGGAGGGTGCCGATAAAGAAACATACAGTAGTCTGCGGACTCGCGTGCTTGGCAGCTGGGAAGAATTATCGGTAAACACCACAGCGGGCAAATTAAAGTCGGTTGTGGAAGCACTGCCGGGTGTCATGTGTGCTTATGTAGATGATCAGCACCCACGCGGCCAGGGAACGGTTGATGTGATCGTGATCGGCACGGCTGGAGCTGCCAGCGCGGAGCTGATCCAGCAGGCACAGCAGGCCATCGACACGCTCAGAGATAACTATGAGAGCTATCTGGTGAAAGCAGGAGAGATTGTCTATCAGGATGTGGATATTACGCTGCACTTGAAAGCAGGTACCAGCACGACAGATGTGGCCGATGTGGCGAAAACCCTAATATCTAGCGCTATGAGGTTATCCAACCGGTCAGAGTTCAATCTGTTCCTGCAGGATGATATACGGTATGTTCTCAAGAGCAACATTCCAGGATACCGCAAGACCGTATTCACTACCCCGGCCACCGACCGGGAACTGACACAGGACAAGGTGATTATGCTTGGAAATGTCACGGTCCAGGTTGTTAATACATAGGCGGTGCAGTATGGATAAATTCGGAGAGTATATGTTCTATCTTCTTTCCACGCCGTTCAAGCAGGTGGAAAAGAAGAAAAACCAGTGGTACATCTTTTTTAAAACCGTAGGCGAGTTATTTGACGCTAACAAAGCAGCTTTTCAGACGGCCAGGAAAGAGAGTATGGTGAAGACGGCCAGCGCTGTCATGCTTCCGGAGCACGGAGCAGATCGCGGGTTATCACGCTATGAGGGCGAGACCTGGGAAAACTACCGAATCCGGATTATGATGTACGCGGCCACCTGCGAGCTTGGCGGCACGGATGTCGGTACCAGGCAGGCCGTGGAAGCTCTTGGTTTTGCGGACGTGAAGACAGTTCCATGCTACAAAATAAAAGGACAGGAAGAGCGCTGGGCGGAGTTCTATGTGGTTATCACCCGGGATATAGATGATCCATTTGATGTGGACCACAATATCATTCGTAAAGAAGTGCGCAGGGTAAAGATTGCAAGCGGAAAAGACAACTATATGTTTGTTTTTGTGTTTCCTGAGTGGTATGAGCCACTGACTTTTGCGACGCCGCGCTTCACCTTTCGCAACATCGTAACCCTGTACAACAATAACCTTTTTAATGGCCTGCAGTACAATAACGGCCAGATCACCCACGATAACATCATACAAAATTACCCCACACGCTGGTATGTGAGGACGCAGGCAGAGCAACAGCTGACAGTAAATTATAAGCTGACTAATTATCATCATTGGCGCACCAATGACGGAGGCAGCCTGAACGATGGCTCAAAATGTTTTGATGCCTGCATCATCGAGGAGGAGATATAAACCATGGAAAAAGCAGTAAACGCAACCGCCACAGTTATCACAGACCTTGGCAAAAATAAGATCCTGAAAGCCCACGCTGGCCTTGCAGATCTTCCGGCCATTTTGCAGATCGCTTATGGAGATGGAGCCACGGAAGCGCCGTCTGCCACCGACAACGCCCTGCAGCATGAACTGCTGCGCAAAGACATCACATCCGTGGAGCAGATCAGCACCACCTGCTTCCGTTACCGCTGTGAGCTGGGCGTGAATGAACTGGCAGATCAGACAATCAACGAGACCGCACTGATCGATGCAGACGGTGATCTGGTTGTGATCCGGCGCACTCCGAACAAGATCAAGGGCGGGGATGAGATATTTGTATTTGAAATGGATGAAATGCTGTAAGGAGGTGGAGCAACATGGCAAACCATGAAATCAATGAAGAGCAGGAAGCGGTGAATAAAGCCCTTCGGATGATTGAAACCAGTGACCCAGTCCACGCGGATGTTTACAATGCACTGTTTTCGATCCTGATCAACAACGATGTGTTCCTGGAGAAACTGGCAAACAAAATGGTGCAGCAGGTAATGATCTCGCATGTGATGGATTCAACGAATCCGGACATGGTGATGGGAGCCGATCAGGGACCGGTGATCACGAAGCTGATCGAGAAAGTTCGGGAGCAGGTTAATGTGCTAAACACCAAGAGCCAAAATATCGGCAAATATGAAGATACAATTACCCTTATCAACAACAAAATTAATACAATATTGCCACCGGGAAAGAAAATAATTCCAGTAATATCTTTTTCTGTAAAGAGAACTGGACTATATCTATGCCATCCGAATATAAGATTTCAGTGTCCAAGTGGTTATAATGTTACGTTTAAAATCTCGGAAAGCACAAATACAGAATATGAATTAGGTGCTTATGAAGATTCCTTTGTTATTTCTCCATGCGGATATTGCTCTTCCGGATATGGTAAACCCAAGGTTTTAGAAGTTGGTAAAACTTATTATATTTTGGCACAAACTACATACACCGAAGCAATCACTTTAGAATATATGAGTGCAACAGTGATTTTGATAAAAGAATATCTCTAAAAGCATGTTATTTTATTTTTATCCATCCGACATGCGGAGTGTTAGAAACGTAATGCCTTATGTATAACTCACCATGTGCAGTCACATATAAGATTGCTCTATATCCTGACATAATGCCGAATACAAGCATTGTCCCAAAACCCCAAATATTTTTTCCAGTGTCATAAGCGAACTCTGAATGTACGTTTTGTACTGAAAAAAAATGAACGCCTATCGGCAATGATACAATAAAATTATCTTTGGTTTCGTCTGTTTTGTAATGTTCATAATGCGTACTTAGGCTCTTGGTGTTTTGAGTAGATATAGGGAAGAGAAAACAATGATTCAAATGTAATATTATTCATTTAAGTAACTAGCTGGGAAACCAGCGCTATTATATGCAAAATCGAAGGAGGATTTTATGCAGAAATTAATTTTAGCATCGGGAAAGAAAATCCCGGTAAAAAATGTAGTTCGTTGGCAGAGCAAGGAAATGATAGATGTTAGCATTTCAGAGTCTGATCTGTCTGCTAATGGTCTTGAGTTTTCCGCAGTTTTAGAGTTATTGAAAGATTCGGCAGAAACTGCAGAGATGAAACTAGTCAATGACGCTGAGGTGCTTGAAAATGTTTATTATGCATATTCAAAATTAGACAGCTATAATGTGGCATATGATCAGAACTCAAATAATGATGCCGGTTTGTCTTCTGAAGAGAAAGAAAGCGCGGAAGAACCTAAAGATACAATCATTACCGTATCCATTAAAAAGTTATCTGATTTGGAACAGCAGGTAGCTAATAACACGGATATGTTGGAATCTGTAACTGTTGCTATTGCGTCAATGATGGGGGAATAAACTATGCCTACTTGGAAAAAGAAAATTTTTGTGAATGCCATTAAAATCCAGCTTAGAACTGGAGAAAAAAACTTGGAAGAAATTCTTGAAGGGTATCCGAAATTAACGGATGCTGAAAAAAATATTCTTCGGAAAGAGTTTTCAGAATAACTGACAAAAAAGGGGCGAAAATCAGCTGAATGATTTCACCCCTTTTTCTAAAATATTTGGGAAAAGTTTTTGACAGGAATTTTGAGAAGTTTTGACAAAAGTTTTGGGCGCGCACAATTATGACCAGGCTTTAAAATTTATTCAGTATGCCGATGTGTGTGGAATTGATGGGGCAAAAAAGGTTTTAACTTATTTGCAGTCTCATTCTGCAGAAGAAATCAACAATAAGACATACGGAAGCAGTGGAGGATGTTATATAACAACAGCGGTGTGTGATTCTTTCCATAAGGCAGATAATTGCTATGAACTGACGATGTTCAGACAGTTCCGTGATCATTATTTGATGGAATGTGAGGATGGCAAAGAGTTAATTAAAGAGTATTACGTAACAGCTCCTCAAATCGTTGATATTATTAATCAAAAAGAAGATAAGGATCAGATTTATTTGGGTATCTGGAAACAGTATTTGAATCCATGTTTAGGAATGCTTGAAACAAAGGATTATGAGAATTGTAAAGATACCTATGTTGCCATGGTAAAAGCACTGGAGAAAAAGTATTTAAATGAGGGGGAAATTCAGTATGAGTACTAATGATAAAATAATGAGTTTTGAAGATATTCCGGTAGACAAGAAAGAAGAAACACCGGAGAAGCAAGATACACGTAAAGATGTATTAAGTTCTGTGGAAAAACTCAGAACTAAGAATGCTATTGTAGATCAAGTAGAATATTTGATAAAAACGTGCAAAAATGAGAAAGAACTTTTGGAATTGCGGAATAAGGTGATTGCGACAGAATACAGCGGATTAAAGAAAAGTGATTTGCTGGAAGAGTTAGATAAGAGGGTAAGTGAAAGAATATCTTCAACGATTCGTGAAGCATCATTGTTGGATGAACGCAAAACGGAATTAAACAATATGAAACTGGGAGCAGTTATTTGTGTTGTAATTGGTTTCTTTTTGACGGGCAGATTTCGATTTGCATTTCCAATTGCAATTGTTATAGCAGTTGGTGCGTATATTGCTTCGGATGATAGAAAAAATTATCAGGCAAGTGTGAATGCGAAAAGGGAACTGCAGAAATATCTGGATGCAGGATATCAGTTAAAACTGTAGAAGAATATAAAAACGTGTTACCTATGATTTCAGATATATATTATTTATGTGAACCATAAGAAACAAGGCAAATAGATAGAGGCAGGATTGATGAAAAATGTCAGTCCTGCCTCTATTTTTGTTGCCATGCAGATCAAGAACGTGCATGCAGCACGTTCGGAGAAAGGAGATACAAAATGAGACAGATGTCACAGAAGGAACGCTTGGATGCAATGTTGGATCGGCCTATTCCGAAAAAGAAGGTTGGTATTGTGCATTTAGAGATGGTAAAGGAGAGCCGACGGTTATATGGAACCAGCCGTTTCCGTACACCAGAAGAGGCTGCGGAAATGGTAATGCCTATGTTTGAACGGGCACATCGGGAGATGGTACTTGTCATGACCATGGATAGCAAGCTGGAAATTCAGGCTGCGGAGATTGCAGCAGTGGGTGGATTGAATTATTGCTATATAGATATGAAGGAGATTTTTAAGCTTGCAATTCTGAATAATTCAGCTTATATCATTTGCGTTCATAATCATCCGTCCGGGGATGTGAGTCCAAGTCTGGATGATGATAAAATTACAAAACGGATGTGGAATGCAGGACAGATTCTGGGAATTGGCCTGATCGACCATATCATTGTGGGAGAATCTGGATACTACAGCTATAAGGAAGAAGGACGGATGCCAGAGGAAACGGAGCAAAGCAACGAATATAAAGACGGTCTGATGGAAAAAACACCTGTCAGGCCGTCTTTGCTGCAGATGCAGAAGGAGGATAAAAATGATTCGGTTAATGAATGCAGATGAAATTGAATGCAGGGTTGGAACGATTGGAGAACGAGGTCTGAGCCTGCTCCTGTATAAGGATGCCAGAGTCGATCAGCGTATTTTAGATGAAACCTTCACGGAATTTGGGTGGCGTCGGACACATCAGGAAATTGGAGGGAAGCTGTTCTGTACAGTGGATGTTTGGGATGCAGAAAAGCAACAGTGGATTTCCAAGCAGGATATCGGTACAGAAAGCACGGCAGAGAAGGAAAAAGGCCAGGCATCAGACAGTTTTAAACGTGCGTGTTTTAATTGGGGGATTGGCAGAGAACTGTATTCAGCCCCGTTTATCTGGATTCCGGCTGAAAGGGTGGAAATCAGTTATGATGGCAAGCGTTATGCCACAAGAGAACGTTTTAGCGTGGAATCTATTACTTATGATGAGAAACGTGAAATAAGCGGACTGGTGATTTGTAATAGTAAGGGCATTTCGGTTTATGAGATGCACCAGCAGAAACATGCTGTATCAAATGAAAAAATTACAGGGACACCGGAGAAGGCAAAAGCGCAGTTATCAAAAAAGATGCGTGGGGATTTGGAAAAAGAACTGCAGCGCACTGGAGTTTCTATGGAAACGGTTCTGGCAAGGTACAATCTGAGTGATATCAGTCAGATGCTTCCGGAACATTACCGGGATGCTATGAGTGGGTTGCGGAAGTCAAAACCAGTGGCAGCATAGAGAAAGGAGATTAGTAATGAATAGAGGAAGAATGGATCAGGTTGTAGAGATGGCAAAGTGGAGTATGGTGGATTTTGACTCCGTGAAAAATCAAATTGTATTTCGTATTATCAATGGCAGGATGAATGAAAAAGAATTGCAGTCATTGGCACATATTCCGGTTATGAATCTGGCTGTTATTTTTGTGGTGCAGTTTGGCCAATCGGATGAGATGGGGGTGAGTATAAGAATTTCAAAGAAACTTTTGGAACATTGGGAAATAAATTTACAGGATTTATGGAGAATTGCTTATGAAAATACATGTCTTAGATGTCCTGCGAAGTCAGATTCTTTGGATCATCTTTTAAGAAGAATCGTAATGTGTGACATTCCGAATCCGAAGGAACAGGAAAAAGTTTTGGAGATGCTGGACAGTACGAAAGATAACGAGTCAGAGGAGCTGATTGTTTTAAGCAACAATGTGAGCGCTTATGGAGCGTCTTGCATGATATATGGAGGTGTATTGAAAGAGTATGCAGTATGGAAGCAGAGCGATTTGGTGATTTTGCCTTCCAGTATTCATGAAGTACTGTTAGTCAAATATGATGGAAGCTCTGATGTAAGGTGGCTTTCACGCATGGTATCTGATATTAATATCAGTGACGTTGCGGAGAATGAGCGGTTGTCGGATAGCGTGTACATTTATCGTTGGAAACAGGATGTTTTGGAAGATACGGAAACAGGAAAAAGAATCAGACCGGGATATGATGGAATCGCAAAACTTGTGGAAGAAATGCATCAGGCATCCTGAATTTAAAATACTATGTTATCAGAGGACAGTGTATATGTCATTGAAAGAATTGATTAAAATGTTTTTAACGGAGCGTCTGGATATTGTGATAAAGGACGTATGTACAGAGGACACGAAGAAAATTATAGAACAGGGAGAACGGATTATCAATGATTTGCCAGATCAGGACCGGGAAGCCGTTCAGGCTTATGTGAATGCGTTTTTGGATGGAGAGGCAGAGAAAACGGAACAAGCTTATCTGGGCGGAGTTGGAGATGCACTCTGGGTCATGACAAAATGTATCAAAATGATTATGAAGCGTTCCGAAGAGTAGAAAGACAGGAAAGACCGTCCGGCTGGTAACTCTGCATGGACGGTCAGAAATAAGAATGGAGGATTGGAAGCATATGTGTAAAATCATATCGACTTTAGGAATGGAGCGGGAAGCATGGTTGCAATTACGGAAGGGCGGGATTGGTGGATCAGATGCAGGAGCCGTCTGTGGACTGAATCCTTATAGAAGTCCGATGGCAGTTTATTACGAGAAAACATCAGATACTATCGACGTATCGGACAACGAGGCTATGCGTCAAGGACGGGAACTGGAAGAGTATGTGGCACAGAGATTTATGGAAGAGACGGGATTGAAAGTGCGGAAATCCAATAAGATGTACTGGAGCACAGATTATCCGTTTATGTATGCAGATGTGGATCGGCTGATTGTGGGTGAGGATGCTGGTCTGGAATGTAAGACTGTGAGTCCGTATAGTGCAGATAAGTGGGAGGATGGTGCAGTGCCGCTTCATTATCTGGTTCAATGCTATCATTATATGATCGTGACAGGAAAGCGGTGCTGGTATATTGCAGCTTTGATCTTTGGACAGAAATTTATTTATTCGAAGATAGAGTGGGATGAAACATTTGTAAATCAGATCATTGCGTTGGAAGAGGATTTCTGGAATGGCTGTGTTGTGCCGAAAAGGATACCGCTGCCTGATGGATCGGATTCCAGTAGTGCTGTACTGGAGGCGTACTTTCGTGAATCAGACAACGAAGGTGCAGTAACATTAACGACAGATATGGAGAACAAATTGGATCGAAGGCAGGCGATTGCAGAGAAAATAAAACAGTTGGAACAGGAAAAAACTCAGATTGAGCAGGAAGTCAAGCTGTTTATGGATGGTCATAGTTTTGCTAACAGTGAACGGTATCAGGTTTCCTGGCAGATGGTTGATTCCCAGCGTGTGAACACAAAAAAGCTTAAGGCAGAACAACCAGAAATTTATAAGAAGTATCTGCAGGTGAATCAGAGCAGCAGGTTTATGGTGAAGGTGGCATAAGGGTATGATTGAAATATAATGATTCAGCTGGGTTAAATGTGATATGATATAAAAATAATATTGATTCAAATGCGAATGGAGGCCAATAGATGACGCAAATAAGTACCATCAGAGAAATACAGAGCTGGTCGATAGATTTTAATGGGCTGGAAAAAGTGTTGGCGGAATATTGTAAGGAACAAAAAATTGATCTGGCCGTTAGTGGGCGTAGTTTAAAGAGTAGGTTTTTATTATTGCTAGAAGAAATAGCTACGGATAAAAAGGAATATGAAACTTTTGTTCAGTATTATAAATCGACGGAGAATGGTCAGTATATTTTTAATATAAGGAATGATCTGGTAAACAAAGAGTATGGAGTTGAGGTTCCGGGGCCTGAGGATAAGAAAAAAGCAGCATTGATGATGTATGATATTCTTCTGCAGTTTGAAAGAGTAAAAAAAGGTGATATTCCGCAGGAATATAATGATTTAAAATATAACTTAATAAGCCTGATTCCATATTCAATTCCCCCAATTTACGATCGAGGGACCGGAGTGGAAGAAATAAAAAAGCATATTTTAGAGAAGGCAGATAACGAGTTTTTAAAGAAAACGGAAAATATGACTGCAGCTGAATTTATAAAAATGTATATATGCGCAGAGCGGGACAAAAAGCAAACTATTATAAAGGGAAAGTTTGAGGATTACTATGCTGATTGTATTGAGAAAAAGGGAATAGCCTATTTTGAGAAAAAGTTGTTGCCTAAAGTGGAGTGTCGAAGTGTAAAAAAAATACGCGAATTGCATGGGATAATGTTCACGACATTGAATAAAAAGTGTGGTAGATATAAAAACATGATGGATGAATTTTTACGTTTTAGGGTTGCAGAAAGACATGTTTTTTGTTGTGCCAATGGTATTAAAGATAAAAAATTTATCAGTACAGGAGAAATGGCGAAAAAGAACTATTTGCAATCTAATAAAGAATATGATTTTGAGTATTTATTGAAAATATTTTCTGGTATGAAGGCTGAAATAAAAGACCGAGCAGTGACGGATTTTAAACAGGATTGTGTTGATGTTGTAATGCCTGTCTCTTATACACATCTCCGAGCCCACGAGACTAGCGCTCATC